>ENA-OZMQ01000307-OZMQ01000307.1-human-gut-metagenome-genome-assembly--contig:-NODE-307-length-16737-cov-5.261719_pt1 | contig 16737 bp, 9 predicted proteins | sample MGYA00244189_ERZ653813 | MGnify/ENA primary metagenome ERZ653813 (study PRJEB26926, sample SAMN06164526) | human gut metagenome | biome: ENVO:00009003; feature: ENVO:2100002; material: ENVO:00002003...
ACGAGATTAGCTGCAGTCTCGTGGGCTCGGAGATGTGTATAAGAGACAGGAAATGCTTCGCAGATAAAAGGAGATTCATTATTCGTGAAGAGCGATTACAGAGTGGTTCGCATCGATGTGAAGAATATCCGCTATATTGAGGGGATGAGTGAGTATGTGCGTATCTTTGTGGAAGGAGAGGACAAGCCTGTAATAACGCTTGCCAGCCTCCAGAAAATGGAAGAACGGCTTCCCACGCATTTCATGCGGGTCCACCGTTCTTATATTGTCAATCTTCGCAAGATTACCGAAGTTTCCCGTCTTCGCATTATCTTTGATAAGAATACTTATATTCCTGTCGGTGATAATTATAAGGAGAAATTTACGGAATACATTGGGAAATTAAGCCTTTCTTAAATAATTATTTAATTCCCAGTTTTTTGGCAATTTCTTTAGGAAGTGCATCTTTGTGTACCAGGATATTCATTGTTTTGTAAGCAACGAATGCTTTGGATGCATACCAGATGCCTTTGTACTTACCACTTGTACCCCAAGAGTTCTTTACCATATAGTATTCGTTGCCTTCCTGGTCTTTGGCTATACCGTAAATCAGCATACCGTGGTCGTCAGTAGTTTCCCAGTTGTCGTATGCCAGCTGGCGCTCTTCTTGTGTGCACCACTTCTGCGGTTGAGGCTTGCTGTTCAGTTTCTTTTCTTCGGGTTTCATTTTCAGCCAGTGTGCCATGTCAGAACCGCTCAGTTCTTGCACCTTTTCTGCATCGGGCATTACGGCTATACCGTCGCGTGTGAAGCCTTGTTCGCTTACGTCACTACCCCATGCAATGGTGTAACCCTTATTGATAGCGTTGTCAAACACTTCCATCAACTCGTCGATAGGCAAGTTGTAGGAAGAAGCCCAACGCCAGTTGTCTTGTATTTCTAGGACGAACGGCTGGTAGAAGGGATGGTGGGTATAGGAAGTCAGTGAGATATAGTCATCTGCATTCAGTCCGGTAGATTCATAGAAAGACTTCGGAGTATATTCCTTGCCTTTGTAGGTGAACTTCTCGGGACGTTCGCCCAGATAAATATCGTGGATAGCGGTAATGGCTTTCTTCCAGAGCGGGTTCTTGTCTTGGCCTGTTTGCAGGCTGCGGTGTTTTCCCTTGGCAATGGCTACCACTACGGCATCAGATACGGCTGTCAATTCGGTGTGGTTGCTCAGCGTATCGCCATACATAACGCCCGGACGCATTTCCTCTTCGGGCACCAGACCGAAAGTTTTCATACCATAAATTACATCGTAGAACGAACCGCCTTGTGAGAACGAAACGTCACCATGTGTACGCACTGCCTTGTCGGCACGGTCCAGATAGGTGTTGTGTACGATAAACATTTCAGAAAAGTCGTATTCGCCTTTGCCCATGCGGAGCAGTTCGGATTCGATGAATGCCAATCCGGAATAGCACCAGCATGTACCGGCGCGGTTCTGGTTCTTAACAGAAGTGATCGGATTTTCTTTTACGGTCGTAAAGATGAAACCTTCCTCTTTCAGAGTGTCTTGTGCTATTGTGTTTAAACTTAATAAACCCAATGCAGCCATCAGTATTGATTTCTTCATCATAATTAAAATGTTATAGATTTATTGTTGCAACTGCAAATATAGGTAGAATATCGTAAACAAAAGCTATCTTTGAAGCGTTAATTCCGACACTTATGGAGAAAATAATACATATTGATGACCGTAGCGGTCTTGTTTTGGAGGGTGGCGGTATGCGCGGCGTCTTCACTTGCGGTGTGCTCGACAACTTTATGGATCGTGGCATTCGCTTTCCCTATACCATCGGCGTCAGTGCCGGAGCCTGCAACGGACTTTCCTATATGTCCGGTCAGCGCGGGCGTGCCAAGTACAGCAATATCGACTTGTTGGAAAAATACAATTACATCGGATTGAAGTATCTGTTGAAGAAGCGGAATATCATGGATTTCGACTTGTTGTTCCAGGAGTTTCCGGAACACATACTTCCCTACGACTACGAGGCATACTTTCATTGCCCCGAACGCTATGTGATGGTAACTACCAATTGCGAGACGGGCGAAGCGAACTATTTTGAGGAGAAGCGGAGTAAAGAGCGCGTCATTGATATTGTGCGTGCTTCGAGCAGTCTGCCGTTTGTCTGTCCCGTTACCTATGTGGACAACACCCCGATGCTGGATGGAGGTATTGTGGACAGTATCCCTTTGATGCGTGCCCGTCAGGATGGATTTACCAATAATGTGGTAGTATTGACGCGCAATCATGGATACCGTAAGGAAATTCAGGGAACGAAGGTTCCACCTTTTATATATAAGAAATATCCGCTATTGCGTGAAGCTATCAATCGCCGCAGCATTGTCTATAATCAACAGTTGGAGCAGGTGGAACGGATGGAAGCCGCCGGGGAAATTATTGTTATCCGTCCACAGAAGCCGGTAGTGGTAGACCGCATCGAGCGTGACATCAAGAAGCTGACGGAGCTTTATGAAGAAGGATACCGGTGTGCGGAACAGTTTGTTTTTCGTTTTTGATTCTGAGAGAGTATACTATGAGAGCTGGTACAATTAGCATCTGCTCCCATATTGTTTTCATTCTTTTCTATTAATTTGCTGCTAAAGCTAAAGTTTATTTAGCAAAAAACACGCGTAGAATACCTTTAGAAAGGGGATGTATCAAAAATACCACCTTTCGTAACATTTGTTATAGGTGCAAATTCTGGTTTCGCTTAATTTTGCTGACACAAAACTCAATTGCAGAATTGGTTTATTATTAACTTTAAATTGATAGATATGTTGAAAAGCATTAGTCTCAGGCTTTGCACACTAATTGTGCTTCTCTTTGCGGGCATCTCTTCCTTTGCCCAGCAAGTCCAGGTAAAAGGTACTGTCGTTGAAAAATCGAGTGGTGAATCCATTATCGGTGCTTCTGTCATGGAAGTAGGTTCCAACAGTAATGGAACAATTACGGATATTGACGGAAATTTCACTCTGTCTGTAGCTTCCGGTGCCACATTGTCTGTATCCTATATAGGATATAAAACCGTTACAGTAAAGGCACAGCCCATTTTACGCATTGAGTTGACGGAAGATTCCCAGTTGATTGATGAAGTAGTAGTGACCGGCTATATGTCCGAGAAGAAGGCCAGTTTGACTGGTTCGGTAGCTGTGGTCAAGATGAAGGATGTAGCAGATATTCCTACGGGAAATGTGTTGTCGAGCTTGCAGGGACGTGTTGCCGGTATGAACATTACGACTGACGGCACACCGGGCGGTGGAAATACTTCTACATTGGTCCGTGGTAAGTCATCTTTCCGAAATGATGCCAATTCCCCGCTTTATGTCATTGACGGTGTGATGACCCGTGAGAACATCTCGTCTATCCTTTCTTCCAATGATGTAGAATCCATTCAGGTATTGAAGGATGCCGCTTCCGCTTCTATTTATGGTGCACAGGCTGCCAATGGTGTGATTATCATTACTACCAAGCGTGCCAAGAAAGGGGAGACCCGTGTGGATTTTGATATGTCGTTGACTTTGCAGACCTATCAATGTGGTTTTGATATGTTGAATGCAGATGAGTGGGGCCAGGTTTATTGGTCGGCTTATAAGTATGCCAATAATGGAGCTACGCCAAGCAGCGAAATATATGGTAATGGTGCAACTCCCCAACTTCAAGACTATATCGGCCTGAATGGAGCTAAAGTACATGCCGTTGATACGGATTGGCGCGATGTGGTTTATCGCACTGCCTTGATGCAGAATTATAGTGCGACACTTTCAAAGGGCTCTGACAATGGTGCCTTCTCGTTAGCGTTGAACTATCTCGACCATGACGGTCTGGTAGAGAATACGAATTTCCAGCGTATCAATACCCGCATCAGTTCTAACTATCATTATCTTGACAATCGCTTGCGTATCGGCGAGAACGTTGCCATCAATCGTTGGACACAGACCCTCAGTCCGGCCGGTGTAGATGAGAATGCCATCAAACAGCATCCTGCCAAGACGGTTTATGATGAGAATGGCAATTATAACGATGCCATCAATGATGTTTTGGGTGATGCTCCCAATATGGCACGTTTGTTGGAGAATGAAAAACAGAACAAACATGATTACTGGCGTATCTTCGGTAATGCATTCCTTGAAATTGAACCGATTAAGAACCTGGTGCTGAAAACCAATTTCGGTATGAATTATTATGATGAAACCAACAAAACTTTTGAGCCGGCATGGGCACGCGATGAGGTCAATAAGCTGACTCAATCATCCAACAAAAGACTGGATTGGGTATGGACCAATACCGTGACTTATAGCAAAGCTTTTGGAAAGAACAATCTGACTGCACTTCTTGGTACAGAAGCCAAGAAGAACCATTCGGAATCCATGTTCGGTTATGGTACGGGACTGGCTGTAGAAGATGAAGATTATATTTATCTCGACGGTGTGACTGCCGGTAAGAATGTAGGTGCCGGTGCTTCCAATTATGGTATGGTGTCTTACTTTGGTAAAGTGAACTATGATTATGAAGGACGGTATTTGGCCTCTGTTACGGTGCGCCGTGATGCTTCTTCCCGCTTGGCAAAGGGTAATAATGTGGATTACTTCCCTTCAGTGTCGGCAGGCTGGCGCATTTCAAGTGAGAAGTTTATGGAAGCGACCAGGGATTGGTTGGCTGATTTGAAACTACGTGCTTCATGGGGTGTCAATGGTAACGATATTATTGATAATGAGGCTCCCTATACAAAATACTTGATTAGTCTGAAGGATGCAAGCTACAACATGAACGGTGATGGAACGACTTTGGCTCCCGGTGGTTACAAAGTGAGGTCTACCAATCCCGATTTGAAGTGGGAGAGTACAAGACAGCTCAATATCGGTGTGGACGCCGCTTTCCTGAACGGACGTCTGAGTGCTTCTCTCGATTATTTTGATAAGAAGACAAGTGATATGCTTGTGGAGAAACCGTATATCGCTGTCATTGGCGAGGGTGGTTACTGCTGGTATAATGGTGGTACGATGAACAATAAAGGTTTCGAGATGGCACTGACCTGGAATGATAAGGTAAAAGATTTCCAGTATAATGTAGCATTCAACCTTTCATATTACAAAAATGAAGTGACAGAGCTGACGGAAGAAATTTACTATACTTATGGTGGCGGTAATGGGGTTGACAAGACTTTGGTTGGCCAACCGTTCGGTTCATGGATGGGCTTCAAGACAGATGGAGTGTTCCGTACCCAGCAGGAGGTGGATGAGTATAAATCCAAATATAATGTACAGTTTGGCGCTCCCGGAGTAGGACGTATCAAATACGTGGATGCTGACGGTAACGGTACGATTGATACGAACGACCGTGTATGGTTGGGTTCTGACAATCCGAAAGTGATTGCAGGTCTGAATCTTGGGGCATCTTGGAAAGGCTTTGACCTCAGCATGTTCTTCAACGGTATGATTCGTGATGCCTATAACAACTCCAAATATTATACGGATTTATTCCAATGCTGGACCGGTAATCACTCTACCCGCCTGCTCGATGCCATGCATGCTTACGAGAACTTTGAAAAGACGGGTGTTTACAATAGCAGTGTACCTGCTTTGACCACTCTTAACAGCAACAATGAGCACGAAGTATCTGAGTTCTATATTGAAAATGGTTCGTATATCAAGCTGAAAAGTCTGACATTGGGTTACACGCTTCCTAAAGCAGTTCTCGACAAGATGAAGATGCGTCATGCGCGCATTTATTTCCAGGCTCAGAATTTGTTTACGATTACCGGTTATACAGGTGCCGACCCTGAAGGTCTGGGTTATCCTTATCCGTTGCCCCGTACGTTCTCTTTGGGATTATCATTTGGTTTCTAAACTTTAAAACTATACTATCATGAAATTGAAACATTTATATATGCTTGGCGTAGTAGCGCTGATGACTGCAAGCTGTAATGAAGACCGTTTCCTGGATTTGAAGCCCCAGGGTAGCTTGAATGAAGATATTATGACTTCTACAGAAGGTGCCGACCTTTTGGTGAATGCCGCGTATGCAGCTTTGGGTGGTCCCGAAGGACAGAGCTGGAGTGTATGGTGTCATCCTACTTCCAATTGGACCTATGGTGAGGTACGTTCGGATAATGCCTATAAAGGCGGTGGTGGTGTTGGTGACCTTAATGAAGTGCACCGTATGGAGACATTTGATATGGATGCAACCAATGGATTTCTGGACAGCAAGTGGTACCATCTATATTGCAGTGTACAGCGTTGTAACTCTGCATTGCGCGTTCTGAATGCTGCAACAGATGAGCAGGTGAACGGACGTGTATCCCGTATTGCGGAGATGAAAGTGCTTCGTGCCCATTATTACTTTGAATTGAGCCGCCTTTTCAACAAGATACCTTATTTTGATGAGAACGTTGAGATTTCCCAATATCCGGATATTCCGAACAATGAGTTTACCCGTGACGAGATTCTGAGTATGCTGGCCAAGGAGATGCTTGATGCCGCCGAACTGCTTCCTGCATCACAGTCGGAGGTAGGGCGTATTCATAAATATATAGCACTGGCCTATGCGGCTAAAATCAAGCTGTACCAAGCGTATCAGCAAGATGAGACTACGCATGCCGTAACTTCCATCAATAAAGAGCTGCTGAGGGAAGTCGTTTCGCTTTGCGACCAAGTGACTGCCAGCAACCGTTACGGTTTGCTTGACGATTTCCAGGGATTGGATTTAGTAGCTAATGAAAACGGTAAAGAGTCTGTTTTTGCCATTCAATATTCCATGAATGACGGTACCGAAAGTGCCGGCCGCATCAATTGGAGCAATCTGTTGAATTCTCCGGGTGGAGGCAGCCCTTACGGAGGTGACGGTTTCTTCCTGCCCAGCCAAGACCTGATTAATGCTTATCAGACAGATGCAAACGGTCTGCCCGATTTTAATTATCAGTCAAAGTCTGATTATAGTTGGGCGGTATTGAACAATGGGGTTTATACTTTACAAAACACGACTCCCAATGTAGACCCGCGTCTCGATTTTGTTGTGGGCCGTCCTACTATAACTTGGAAAACTTACCCGGACAAACCATGTGAAGGATGGGTGCGTGATAAGGAAACTTATGGCTATAATTGCGCGAAGCGCTTCTGGGTTTCTCCGGAAAGTAGTGATATGTTTAATGGCTGGCCTTGGGGGGCTTCACAGTTGAACTGGCAGATTATACGTTACGCGGATATTCTTCTTTGGAAAGCTGAGGCTCTTATTGAACTCAATGAAGGCAATGGACTCGAAACTGCCCGTGATTTGATTAATCAGATACGCAATCGTGCCCGGAACAGCGCCTATGTAAAGGATTTCAACGACCATTCCAACTATGCGGCCAACTACCTTGTCAATCCTTATCCTGCTGATGTCTGGAATCAGGATTATGCCCGTCAGGCCCTCCGTTGGGAAACACGTCTGGAGAAGGCTTTGGAAGGTGAACGTTTCTTCGACCTGGTCCGTTGGGGCATAGTGGAAACAACCATGAACAAGTACATCGCTGCGGAGTCAGACAATCGCATTTATTATGCCAATGCGCACTTTACGGGTGGAAAGGATGAGTATTATCCGGTTCCGAACAATCAATACGGATTTTCTGGAGGCAAGTATGTACAGAATCCCGGTTATGCTCCGTTCAACTAATTATATTTTGAAATAAAAACGGAAGGGAGGGGAAACAAACGTTTCCCCCTCTTCCTTTAAACAATCTTTTATTATGAAACACTTTGCCTATTCTATATTGGGCTGTCTATTGCTTTCTTTGAATGCAGCTTTTGCTCAAAAAACATGGTCGTTTGATGGGCAGGACCCCTTACTCTCCAGTGACGGCAAGTCATTGTTGAATTTGTACACTATAAAGGAAATACCGGAATTTGTTACCGGAGTCGAAGGTAAAGCCCTTCGTACAGACGGGTATTCCACTTGGATGGATACAACCACGGAAGGAGATGTTTCGTCGTTGTCCGGATGGTTTGCTCTGGAATCTTATCCGACGGATACTGCTGCCTTTATGGGAATCAGAGACATGGCAGGAACATCTGTAGCGGTATGTGTAGACCGTTATGGTGAGCTGCTGTTGGGAATGGGGCAGAATGGCTCATACTCTTACTGTTCATTAAAGACAAAAGTCGACCGTTTCAAGTGGCTGCATGTAGTCCTTGATTTGAATAATGAATCGGTTTGCCTGAATGGGCAGAGGATGAGTGTAGAGGTATGGCCCCGGAACTTGCAAGATGGTGAAATGATGCTTCGGGTAGGTAAGGATTTCAGGGAAAAGAAGGTTTGGATGTACGATGTTACGGCTATAAACGGGTTGATTGACGGGATAAGCCTCACTCCCTTTTCCGATGATTCGTCTGCATGGAGAGACGAGATTGCCTTAGGATTGAAGAAGACTCCGGTTTTGGCTATTCCGGAAACCCGTTTTGCGAAGGACTTCAACCGTCCCCGCTATCATCTGTTACCGGCTGCCAACTGGACGAATGAGACGCATGGTTTACTTCTTTATAAAGGTAAATATCATATATTCAATCAGAAGAATGCTTCTGCAATCTTCCTGGGACAGATAAATTGGGGACATTTCAGCAGTCCCGATATGCTTCATTGGACGGAGGAAAAGCCGGCTTTGACTCCTGATGCTGCTTATGACAAGAATGGAATATGGTCCGGGCATGCTGTTATCAATGATGACGGTATCCCCCAGCTGATATACACAGCCGGTGGAGACAAGATGGGAGTGGGTATTGCTTTTCCAAAAGATACTGCGTTGATAGAATGGGAGAAATATGCGGGTAATCCGGTTATTGCCGAGAAGCCTGCCGGATATACCCGTACGGACATGCGTGACCAGTATGTCTGGAAAGAGGGTGATGTCTGGTATATGATTATCGGTTTCGGCATTGAGCAGACCGATACACCCCACGGGGCTTTGCTGCTTTATAAATCGGCGGACTTGAAGAGATGGGATTTTGTACATTTGCTGTTTGAGGGCAATCCGGAAGTGGATGACTCCGGTATTTTCTGGGAAATGCCGGTCTTTAAGAAGATGGGCGGCAAGTATGTTCTTTTGGTGAATAGGGTTCCTCATAAAGGCATACCTGCGCGTTGCCAGTATTGGATAGGAGATTTCAAGAATGAAAAGTTTATACCGGACAACCCAGTCCCTCAAAATCTGGAGGTCATCAACCGCTTGCTGTCCCCCTCTGTTGTTGAGACTCCGGAAGGGGATGTTGCTGCCATTGCCATTATACCCGATGAAATAGGAGGGGAGGCCACTTATGAACAAGGATGGGCACATCTCTACAGTATGCCCAGAAGATGGCAGCTGAAAGATGGGAAACTATGCCAAATACCCCATCCCGTGATGAAACAATTGCGTGAACAACCGACGGTTTATTCCAGAAAGGCATTGACTGCTGCGAAACCGCGCATTGTGAGCAGAAGGGAACATCAGCTTGAAGTCAAGGCGACTTTTTATCCCGGTGACGCAAAACGGTTTGGATTTACATTGTGTAAGAATCCGGATAATAGCGAATATAGCCTGATTTATTATGATGTGGAAAAGGAGGAACTTATTGTGGACCAGACGCATTCTTCCTTGCGTGCACACATTCCTTTGAAGCTCCGCAGGGATCGGTATCGGTTGGATACAACCAAGCCGGTGGAGATTCGTCTGTTTATAGACGGTTCTGTGGTGGAAGGATTTATTAATGATGAGGATGCATTCACCACAAGAATCTTTCCTCTGAAAGAAAACAGTACGCTATTGGAACTATTCTCTGACGGAAATACAACGGAAGTTGCTGCCGAAGTTTGGAGACTGAAAGATGCAAGGGTAAAGATGAACTTTTAATGAAAATACAGAAAATGAAGATACCGACTATATTGGGTGCACTTTTAGTGGCAGGAACATTGTCTGCCGGTGCACAAATGAATTCAGACAGTTTATACAAAGAGCCTTATCGTCCTCAGTATCATTTCAGTCCGGAGAAGGGATGGATTGGTGACCCCTCGGGATTCATGTACTATCAGGGTAAATATCATATGTACTGGTGGGGCAAAGTCGAATCTACAGATTTGGTACATTACCAACAGATAACCCCTTATGCCATGACCGGAGCGGATGACAATATCAGTTACTTCACCGGTTCTGCAGTCATAGACAAGAACAACACTGCCGGTTTCGGCAAGGGTGCTTATGTGGCGGCTTACACCGTTTTTGAGAAGGACTCCAAGAAACAAGCGCAGGGCATCTCTTTCAGTCATGACGGAAAGACATTTCATTATTACGAAGGTAACCCGGTTCTGGACCTTTGGAGTATGGAATTCAGGGACCCTACCGTCTTCTGGCACGAGCCGACTCAAAAATGGGTGATGGTTGTAGCCAAGGCCCTGGAGAAGAAAATCAAGTTTTATACCTCTCCTGATTTGAAGAACTGGACTTGGACCAGTGATTTCGGCCCTGCCGGTGACAGTGAAAAGTCTTGGGAGTGCCCGGATTTATTCCAGTTGTCGGTTGACGGGGATTCTGACAAGAAAAGGTGGGTGATGGTCGTATCTGTAAACTGGGCGCAAGAACAATACTTTATAGGAGACTTCGACGGCACTTCTTTTAAGCTGATGGATAACCATCCTGCAGAGCCTCTATATGTGGACAAAGGGCTGGACTTTTATGCATCCCGTACATTTCAGGATTTTGACGGAACGTTGGATTCCAAAATTTCGATGGGCTGGGTTGCAACCTGGGACTATGCACCGGTAGCTCCATCGAAGTATGGGAAGGGCTTTTGGTCCATTCCCCGCAACCTGGAACTGAAGACATACAAGGAAGGCGTGAGGCTGGTGCAGAAGCCGGTGGAACAGTTGCAAACACTTCGCTATAAGCCTGCATCGGTGAAACGTGCTTTATCGGTGGGGACACAGAGGTTACCCGGCTTTGTTCCCGATGAGAATGTCTACGAACTCGATGCTTCGTTTTCTACTGACGTATCCAACACCTTTGGCTTGAATTTGTGTGTGGGTGAAGGGCGCAAAGTGGTGGTCAGCTATGATACGGATTCACATAATCTGGTGATTGACCGTACCCATTGCTCCGATGTGCAGATTCCTAAATTCAGCCGTATGGCATATGCCAGGGTGGAACCGGTAGATAATAAGATACATTTGCATATATTTGTAGACAAATCGAGTATTGAAATCTTTGCCAATGACGGGAAGGATGTATTCACATTATTAACCTATCCGGGCGAGGCTCAAACCGGTATCGAACTTTTTGCGCAGAAGAAGGGGACGAAGATGGAGTTGGATGCCTGGATGCTTAAATCAATATGGAGATGAGGAATTTATTGTTTGCATTGCTGCTTTTGCCTTTGATGGCTTCTTGTGTGAAGGATGCGGCACAAGTGACTTTGGACTCTTTGTTGGACGAAATGATATCCGTAGAAGAATCCGCACGTTATCCGCTGGTGCCATACCGTTGCCTGCAAGTCAGCAGTTATGACCGTTCCTCCGTGTCTCCCGATTCGTCGGGATGGTTTGCCAACAATGATGGTTATGGCATTGTCCGCATGGATACGGTTGATGGAAGAGTGGAACGTGTGATGTTCGATGAAAAGGGGCCTGGGGCCATTACCCGTATCTGGATAACCACAGTTGACAAGCGTGGGACTTGGAGATTTTACTTTGATGGGGAAAGTACTCCCGGATGGATAATTCCTGCCTATGATTTGATGCGCTTCGGAGTACCCGGATTGGGTAGGGGACTGTTGCAGCCCCACACTAGCTATACTCCGGACGGGAAAGGCGGAAATACTCTGTTTCTGCCCATCCCTTTTGCCCGGAGCTGTAAAATTACATTTGAAGACGAACCGGGCATTGCGCCTACTCCCAAATACTATCACATCAATTATCGAAAGTATCCCGAAGGAACTTCTGTGGAAACCTTTTCTGCGGAATCCGTAGCCCGCGCCGGCAAAAGGATTTCTGAGGTAGATGATGCCTTGCTGCATCCTGCATCCCATTCCGGTTTGCAGATGGACAAGAAGCGGCAGGTGCTCCAGCCGGGTGATTCTTTGTGGATTGACCTGCCGCAAGGGGAAAATGCGGTTTATGAAATCAGTTTTCAGCTTGCGAATGCAGATTCTACGGCTTATGTCCAACTGATGCGCAATCTTATATTCAAGGCTGATTTTGATGGCCGGTCTACAGTTTGGGTTCCTCTTTCGGATTATTCGGGAGGGGGTATGGGAGCTCCGGCTGTTGATAGCTGGTTCTTGTCTGCCGACGGACAAGGCAAGGTGGTGAGCCGCTGGCTGATGCCCTACAAGACAGAAGGCAGATTATTGTTACAGAACATCTCCGCACACACTGCAGACGTGAGTATGGAAGTGGGAACGGCACCTTTGCCGTGGGGAGAGCGTTCCCTCTATTTCCATGCTTCCTGGCGCCAGCAGACTGGGCTTCCGCTTTATGAGCGTCCGGATGATGATGCAAATTGCCGGGAATGGAATTTTGCCACATTGACCGGACGGGGCATATACAAAGGGGATGTCCTGACTCTGTATAACCACTCGCGTGCCTGGTACGGAGAAGGGGATGAAAAAATTTGGGTGGATGAGGATTCCTTTCCGTCTCATTTCGGTACCGGAACAGAAGATTACTACAATAGTTCATGGGCTCCGGTCGTAATATTCCAAACGCCTTTTGGTGGTGCTCCCCGTGCCGACCAGGCGAGTTCTCACGGTTATAACACCTTCTTCCGTACCCGGAATCTGGATGGCATTCCGTTTTCTTCGCTTCTTCGTTTCGATATTGAGCTGTTGAGTTGGGTGAGTGGGACAGTGGATTATGCAACTACTGTTTATTGGTATGGAGATGCGGTTGCCAAAGCTGTCGGAACGTCCGGAAGGGAGGAGGCAATAAAGGAATTGCTGCCTATTCCTGCCGATTTGTCTAAATATCGTAGGAAGAACAGCATTGAGTTTGAAGATAAGGTGCCGGTTGCCGCTTCTCCGTCCATTCGTTTAGACAAGCAGAGCATGCTTGGCTTTGTTGATGGCCAATGGAGTGGTGGAACCCAACTTCTTTGCATCGGTGGAAAGCCGGGGGACTTTGTGGAGTTCGAGTTTGACCGGCTGGAGAACCGCTCTTATAAAATTGCCGTTTATGCGACTAAAGCAGCGGATTATGGTATTGTCTCTTTCTTTGTGAACGGAAAGGACACGCAGGTCTGCCTTGACGGATATGATGCAAAAGTTACACTTTGCGGTCCCGTCGTTTTGGGCTCCTTTACCCCGGTTGATGGAAAGATAACATTGAGGGCTGTCATATCGGGAACTAATCCACAGACCGTGGGAGAACGCTGTCTGGTAGGCTTGGATTGTATTATTTTAGACTGAATGTAACATTTGTAGTATGCTTTGAAACAAAAAAGATAGTCTCCTGCTGCTTGGTGGCGTATCTTTGCATGGTAGAAAAACATAATTAATTTAATACCAACAGAAACATGATTCATTTAAAAGACTTTTGGCGGACAATCAGAAGAACGCTTACCGTATTTATATTAGGAACTACCGTGGCTGTCTTCACATGCCAGGCCATAAATCCTCCTTTCGTGATTAAACATCTGGGTGACGGACAGAGTATCGTCCAAATTGACGAGCAGAAGAAGTTTTTGCTGCTGCCGGTGGAAGAGGCTTCTCCGGAGGCAAAATTGTATATGATAGCGGACAATGATGTTGTACGCAGTATGAACGTGCGATTGGCAGTCAATAAGGTTGACTATTTTGTTCCGGTCGATTTGACCGGCTTCGATAATAAACATCTCTCTTTCAACTTCCAGCTTATTCCGGATTCGGCCTTATGCTGGGAAGAAATGAAACTGTCGGATGAATTCGATGTTTCGAACCGGGAGAAATTCCGTCCGGTGTATCATTTCAGCCCGGCTTACGGTTGGATGAATGATCCTAACGGAATGTTCTACAAAGACGGGGTCTACCATTTGTTCTACCAGCATAATCCCTACGGCTCCATGTGGGGGAACATGCATTGGGGACATGCCACCAGTACGGACCTCGTCACTTGGGAACATCACGGAGATGCTATTTCGCCCGATGCGCTGGGAACAATTTTCAGTGGCTCTTGTGTTGTCGACAAGGATAATACGGCCGGGTTCGGTGCCGGTGCCGTCATTGCTTTCTATACATCGGCAAGCGACCGCCAAGTGCAGAGCATGGCCTATAGCCTTGACAACGGAAAGACCTTCAAGAAGTATGCGCGAAATCCCATCCTGACTTCCACGCAGCGCGACTTCCGTGACCCTAAAGTCATCTGGCACGAAGATACCAAGAAATGGATCATGGTTCTTGCCGTAGGGCAGGAAATGGAGATATACTCTTCTGCCGACCTGAAGAACTGGACGCTGGAGAGCAAATTCGGTGAAGGACAAGGTGCTCACGGCGGAGTCTGGGAGTGTCCCGACCTGCTTGAACTGCCGGTTGAAGGTACGGAACTGAAGAAGTGGGTACTCGTCTGTAACCTCAATCCGGGTGGACCGTTCGGTGGCTCTGCCACACAATATTTCGTGGGGACATTTGACGGAAAGAGATTCGTGAACGAGTCTCCCGCAGTGACGAAATGGATGGACTGGGGAAAAGACCATTATGCAACTGTCACTTGGAGCAATGCTCCTGCAGGACGTGCCATTGCATTGGCATGGATGAGCAACTGGCAATATGCCAACGATGTGCCCACCCGCCAATACCGTAGTGCCAACTCCGTGCCGCGCGACCTTTCGCTCTATACCTCGGAGGGTGAAACCTATGTAAAGGTAACCCCGTCTCCCGAATTGCTGAAACTGAGGGATAAAGGCAGCAAGAAGCGTGCTTTCAAGGTAGACCGCACGTATAATCTGGACAAACTGCTGAATGACAATTCCGGAACGTATGAAATCGAAATGACCATCAAGAACAAGGATGCGGATGTGATAGGATTCCAGCTCTTTAACTCGAAAGGCGAGGAGGTGGAGATGTACTATAATCTGGCGGAAAAGACGTTCACCATGGACCGTACCAAGAGTGGCGAGGTGACGTTCAGCAAGGACTTCCCTGCAGTGACCGTGGCTCCTGTCGAGGGTGGCAATGAAATGAAAATCCGCTTGTTCGTAGACAAGTCGAGCATTGAAGCGTTTGGCAACGACGGACGTTTTGCCATGACAAATCTTGTATTCCCGTCGGAACCTTACAACCGCATCAGTTTCTATGCTAAAGGTGGAAGCTGCAATGTCACCTCGTTTACTGTGTACAAACTCGGATTAAAATAACAGATAATAATCTTCAGCATGGAAAATACTAAGAATTCTTCTTTGGCAAAGCTCTTTCCGGTCATGCTTTGCTTCTTCGCCATGGGCTTTGTGGATTTGGTGGGCATCGCCTCCAACTACGTGAAGGCCGACTTGAACCTGACCGACTCGCAAGCCAACATATTCCCGTCTCTGGTGTTCTTCTGGTTCCTCATCTTCTCCGTACCTACGGGTATGCTGATGAACCGCATCGGACGCAAGAAGACGGTGCTTCTCAGCCTTGTCATCACGTTTGCCTCTTTGCTTCTCCCGGTTTTCGGAGACGGCTACGTGCTGATGCTGCTCTCGTTCTCATTGCTGGGCATCGGCAATGCGCTGATGCAAACGTCGCTCAACCCGCTGCTTTCCAATATCGTAAGCGGCGAGCGGCTGGCAAGTTCGCTCACCTTCGGACAGTTTGTAAAAGCCATTGCTTCGTTTCTGGCTCCATACATCGCCATGTGGGGAGCTACGCAGGCCATTCCGTCTCTGGGCATGGGCTGGAGGGTGCTGTTCCCGGTCTATATGGTCATTGCGGTGATTGCCATTCTCTGGCTGAGCGGTACTTCCATCCGCGAGGAAAAGGAAGAGGGACGCCCTTCCACCTTCGGGGAGTGCCTCGCTCTGCTGGGCAAGCCGTTTATCTTTCTCTGCTTCCTGGGCATCATGTGCCATGTGGGCATTGATGTAGGTACGAATACCACAGCGCCCAAAATCCTGATGGAGCGTCTGGGCATGACGCTGGCCGATGCCGGCTTTGCCACCAGCCTTTACTTCATCTTCCGCACGGCGGGTTGCTTTCTCGGCGCCTTCATCCTTCAGAAGATGGCTCCCCGAACCTTCTTCGGCATCAGCGTGTTATGTATGTTGGCTGCGATGGTAGGGTTGTTCGTTTTCCATGAAAAGGCAATGATATACATCTGCATTGCCCTTATCGGTTTCGGCAATTCGAACATCTTTCCGGTTATCTTCTCCCAAGCGTTGCTTGCTATGCCACAAAAGAAGAACGAGGTTTCCGGCTTGATGATTATGGGGCTCTTCGGCGGTACGGTATTTCCGATAGCAATGGGCTTGGCAAGTGATGCTGTAGGACAAAGCGGTGCCGTGGCTGTAATGACGGTGGGGGTAGTGTACTTGTTCTTCTATATGCTGCGTATGAAGCGGTAATCTTTGTTCGCAGGCTGCGGACACATATCCCAAGGCTGCGGATATCTGTCCCAAGGTTGCGGATGTCTATCCCAAGCCTTGGGATAGAGATAATCCTTAGTTCTTAGAGACTTTTTAATAGATAATTGGCAACTTTTCATTCTATAGTTAGGAACTTTTTTATTAGGTTTGCAGCGGGTAGGACATTGAGTTTGCC
>ENA-OZMQ01000326-OZMQ01000326.1-human-gut-metagenome-genome-assembly--contig:-NODE-326-length-15753-cov-5.121735_pt1 | contig 15753 bp, 8 predicted proteins | sample MGYA00244189_ERZ653813 | MGnify/ENA primary metagenome ERZ653813 (study PRJEB26926, sample SAMN06164526) | human gut metagenome | biome: ENVO:00009003; feature: ENVO:2100002; material: ENVO:00002003...
ACGAGATTAGCTGCAGTCTCGTGGGCTCGGAGATGTGTATAAGAGACAGATTATAAGGTATATCTTGCCGAACACGATGTGGTTACCGAGTTCACCCCTACCGACCGTGCCGTATTGTTCCGTTTCACTTTCCCTGAAAATGATCATTCATACGTTGTTGTTGATGCCTTTGACAAGGGCTCTTATGTGAAGATACTTCCGGAACAGAATCGTATTATCGGTTATACTACCCGTAACAGCGGCGGTGTTCCCGAGAACTTCAAGAACTATTTCGTGATAGAGTTCGACAAGCCTTTTACTTATAAGGCGTCTGTAGCCGATGGCGTCTTGACCGAGAATAAGGTTGAGCAGGAAGCCGGACACGCCGGTGCTGTTATCGGCTTCAAAACCCGCAAGGGTGAAGTGGTACATGCCCGTGTAGCCTCTTCTTTCATCAGTTTTGAGCAGGCTGACCGTAACTTGAAGGAGCTTGGCAATGACAATTTGGAAACATTGGTTCAGAAAGGTCAGGATGCCTGGAACAAGGTGCTGGGCCGTATTGATGTGGAAGGCGGAACCCTTGACCAGTACCGTACTTTCTACTCATGTTTGTATCGTTCCTTGTTATTCCCCCGTGCATTCTATGAACTGGATGAGGCGGGAAGTCCTATTCATTACAGCCCTTACAATGGTCAGGTGCTGCCCGGTTATATGTATACGGATACCGGTTTCTGGGATACTTTCCGCTGTCTCTTTCCATTCCTTAATCTGATGTATCCGTCAGTGAACAGGCAGATTCAGGAAGGTCTTGTCAACACCTATAAGGAAAGCGGTTTCTTCCCCGAATGGGCAAGTCCGGGTCACCGTGGCTGTATGATTGGCAACAACTCTGCTTCCGTACTGGCAGATGCCTATCTGAAAGGTGTGAAGGTGGAGGATGTGCAGACGCTGTACGAAGGTCTCATCAACGGTACAAAGAATGTCCATCCCGAGGTCTCTTCTACGGGTCGCCTCGGCTATGAGTATTACAATAAGCTTGGTTATGTTCCCTACGATGTGAAAATCAACGAGAACACTGCCCGTACTTTGGAGTATGCTTATAATGACTGGTGCATCTACCGCATGGCAAAAGAGTTGAACCGTCCGAAGAAGGAGCAGAAACTCTTTGCGGAACGTGCCATGAACTATAGGAATGTGTTTGATAAGGAAAGCAAGCTGATGCGTGGTCGTAATCAAGACGGCCAGTTCCAGGCTCCTTTCTCTCCATTGAAGTGGGGTGATGCCTTTACTGAAGGTAACAGTTGGCACTATTCCTGGTCTGTATTCCACGACCCTCAAGGTCTGATAGACTTGATGGGTGGCAAGGAATCTTTCGTGGAGATGCTTGACTCTGTATTTATTGTTCCACCCTTGTTCGATGACAGCTATTACGGCCAGGTAATCCATGAAATCCGTGAGATGACAGTGATGAATATGGGTAACTATGCCCATGGCAACCAGCCCATCCAGCACATGATTTACCTTTATAATTATGCCGGGGAGCCTTGGAAGGCCCAATATTGGCTTCGTCAGGTAATGAACCGCATGTACACTGCCGGTCCCGACGGTTATTGCGGTGACGAGGACAACGGTCAGACTTCCGCGTGGTATGTCTTCTCTGCACTTGGTTTCTATCCGGTTTGCCCTGGTACGGACGAGTATGTACTGGGCGCCCCTCTGTTCCGTAAGGCTACCCTCCATTTCGAGAACGGTAAGTCCCTGACAATTGACGCTCCGGATAACTCACCGGAGAACATGTATATCGAGTCTCTCAAGGTGAACGGCGTGGATTATTCCAGGAATTATCTGACGCATGGCAATTTGCAGAATGGCGGTACCTTGAGGTTTGATATGGGCAGCCAGCCTAATATGAAGAGAGGTACGCAGCCGGAAGATTATCCTTATTCTTTCTCGAATGAACTGAAGAAGTAAAGAATAGTAATAATATAGTAAGAAAAGGGTTGCCTCGAAAATAAGTTGATATATCATTTTGTTATTTACTATCTGTATTATAGGTGTTTTTCTTGAATCAGGTGGAAATAATTATTTACTTCGTTAGTAATATTGAGCAAAATGATATATCAACTTATTTTCGGGGTAACTCTTTTTTTTAGGATTAATGATAAAAAAGATACTTTTTCAGTAAGTGTATTTTCATTGTCTGTTGTTTTATATAGGAATGCGAGAGAATGAATCTCTCGAAGTAATTTATTGTATAACCTATAAATTGTGTTTATGAAAGACAATTATGCTTTTCGGAGTTCGACGTTCATGCGGGCTTTATTAGTTTTGTTGTTCATGGCAGTTTCTATCCAGTGGGGCTTTGCCCAATTAAACCTGAATGTGTCTCGCGGCACATTGAGGACAGTCATTGAACAAATCAAGTCTCAATCCAAGTATCAATTTTTTTATGACGACAAACTGGCTGCGTTGCCGGTAGAAAACGTCAAAGTGAACAATGCGTCTATAGAAGATGCTTTGAATGTTATTCTCAAAGGGAAAGACATTTCCTATAAAGTGGAGGATAACATCGTTTATCTTTCTGAAAAGTCTGCTGCTCCTCAAGAGGGCAACCAACAAGGGAAAGAACGGACGATTACCGGAGTCGTGTCAGATGACATGGGACCTCTGATTGGTGTGAATGTATTGATAAAAGGTACCAGCAACGGGTGCATTACCGACCTCGACGGTAACTTTACGTTGACCACTACGGAAGCGAATCCGGTGATCGTATTCTCTTATATCGGTTATACTACGCAGGAAATTCCCGTGAAAGGTAATGCACCGATTAATGTGATGATGGCCGGAGATACCCAACAGCTTGAAGAAGTTGTGGTTACTGCCCTAGGTATCAAGCGTTCGGAAAAGGCATTGTCCTACAATGTACAGCAGGTGAATACAGATGCCATTACTTCCAATAAAGACGCCAACTTTGTGAACTCATTGAGTGGTAAAGTAGCAGGTGTGAATATCAATGCTTCTTCATCCGGTGTGGGTGGCGTGTCAAAGGTAGTGATGCGTGGTACGAAATCCATCATGCAGTCTTCCAATGCACTTTATGTAATTGACGGTGTGCCTATTTTCTCTGGCCGTGGTACTGCCGGAGGTAAGGAGTTCGACTCCCAGGGATCTTCAGAACCGATTGCTGACATCAACCCGGAAGACATCGAGTCAATGTCGGTCTTGACTGGCGCCGCCGCTGCTGCCTTGTACGGTTCGGAAGCTGCCAACGGTGCCATTGTCATCACTACAAAGAAAGGTAAAGAAGGTAAGGTGAGTCTTACTGTCAGCAGCAATACTGAATTCACCAATCCGTTTGTGATGCCGAGCTTCCAAAACCGGTATGGTACGGGAACCGGTGGTGTGATGAGCACTTCAGGAGCCATGAGCTGGGGAGCTCCTTTGTCTGCAGCCAATAATTACAATTACAGTCCGAAAGATGATTATTTCCAGACGGGTATTGTAGGGACGGAAAGCATCTCTTTGTCAACTGGTACAGAAAAAAACCAGACGTATGCATCGGCTGCTGCCGTAAACTCTAAGGGTATTGTTCCCAACAACAAATACAACCGTTACAACTTCACGGTACGTAATACCACTACTTTCTTGGACGACAAGATGACTTTGGACTTCGGTGCAAGCTATATTCTGCAGAATGACCAGAACATGACGAACCAGGGTACCTACAATAACCCGTTGGTGGGTGCTTATTTGTTCCCGCGCAGCAACGACTGGTCGGATATCAGCATGTATGAGCGCTATGACGCTGCCCGTAAGATTTATACGCAATATTGGCCGGTAGGGGACGAAGGTATGGTAATGCAGAATCCTTATTGGATTAACTACCGCAATTTGCGCCAGAACAAGAAGGATCGCTATATGCTGAATGCCGGTTTGAGCTATAAGATTCTGGACTGGCTGACTGTTTCAGGACGTGTACGTTTGGATAACTCCAATAATGACTATACAGAAAAGTTTTATGCTTCTACCAATACTCAGCTCACCGAGAGTTCTTCACGAGGTCTTTATGGTATTACTAAGACGCAGGACAAACAGTTGTATGCTGACTTCCTGGTGAGTATCAACAAATATTTCGGTGAAGACTGGTCACTCCAGGCCAACGTCGGTGGTTCATTCTCCGATATACGTTCGGATGCAATGAAAACACGTGGTCCGATTGCTGACGGTGGTGATGCTTTCGGTGGTGAACCGGTAGGTCTAACCAACTACTTTGCTATCCAGAACCTGAGTGCCAGCAAGACACAGCGCTTGCAGGAGGGATGGCGTGAACAGACTCAGTCTCTCTTCGCTTCGGCTGAGCTTGGTTACAAGAATACTTACTTCTTGACGCTGACCGGACGTAACGACTGGCCTTCACAGTTGGCAGGTCCCAACTCCAACAGTAAATCATTCTTTTATCCTTCAGTCGGTGGTTCTGTTGTACTGTCTGAACTGATGCCTAACTTGAACAAAGATTATCTTTCTTTTATAAAGGTTCGTGGTTCATGGGCATCTGTTGGTAGTGCTTTCTCCAGATACTTGGCTAATCCTCACTACGAATGGAATTCAAGTTCCGGTCAATGGAGTATCACGACTCAATATCCGTTGTATAATCTGAAGCCTGAGCGTACCAATTCTTGGGAAATCGGTTTGAACATGCGTTTCCTCAAAAATTTTGAATTGGATGTGACATATTACAATGCCAAGACTATGAATCAGACATTCAATCCGCAGTTGCCTGTCAGCGGTTGGTCGGCTTTGTATATCCAGACCGGTGCCGTACGTAACTCCGGTATTGAGTTGTCACTGAACTATAAGAATACTTGGAAGGACTTTACATGGGATACTGGTATAACTTTTTCCAGCAACAAGAATAAGATTTTGACACTGGCAGACAAAGCCATCAACCCCGTTACCGGTGAGTTGTTCTCTTTGAGCACGTTGAATATGGGTGGTTTAGGTGATGCCCGCTTCTTGCTGAAAGAGGGAGGAAGCATGGGGGACCTTTACTCTCTGAGAGATATGAAGCGTGATGCCAATGGACAGATTTTTGTAGACCAGAACGGAGCAGTTGCTACGGAAACCATTACCGATCCTGACAAATACATCAAATTGGGAAGTGTACTTCCTAAGGGGAATTTGGCTTGGCGTAACAACTTCATCTGGAAGAATTTCACAGCAGGCTTTTTGATTTCAGCCCGTTTGGGTGGTGTGGTCTACTCACGTACACAAGCCATGTTGGATTACTATGGTGTGTCTGAGGCTTCTGCGGATGCACGTGATTTAGGTTACGTATTGGTGAATGGCAAGGACAAGGTAAATCCCGAAACATGGTATGGTGTAGTCGGTAGTGGTACAGCTGTTCCCCAATACTATACTTACTCTGCTACCAACGTTCGCCTGCAGGAAGTTTCCTTGGGTTACACTATTCCCAAAAAGTTGTTGAACGATGTGTGTGATATCAAGGTTTCGTTGGTAGGCCGCAACTTATGGATGATTTACAGCAAGGCTCCTTTCGATCCAGAAAGTGTGGCTTCTACCGATAACTTCTATCAGGGAATCGACTATTTCATGATGCCGGCTTTGCGTAACATCGGCTTTAGCTTGAGCTTTAAATTTTAATACCAAACGATATGAAAAAGAGAAATATAATAAATAAATTGATTATTGCTCCATTGGTTATGGGCTTTATGTCCTGCACCGGCAATTATATGGATATCAATTCCAATCCTTATCAACCGGGCGATTTGACTCCCGATGATTATGCACTGGGTTCTGCCATGAGTAACTTGGCAAGTACGGTTATTTCGTCAGACGTCAATACGGCACAATTTACCGATTGTTTGTTGGGCGGACCGTTGGGAGGTTATTTTGCCGATTCAAATGCCGGCTGGTCCAATACAATATCCAATTTTAATGCTACGAATGACTGGACACGCGTATTCTTGATGAGTGACCGTATCATCTCGACATTATATGCTAACTTGAGCACAGTGAAACAAGTATCGGAGAATACCAACAATCCGGTTCCCTATGCTATTGCACAAATCATAAAGGTTGCTGCCATGAGCCGCGTGACTGATACATACGGTCCCATCCCTTATTCCAAGATTGGTCAGGATGGCAAGATAACTATTCCTTATGATACGCAGGAAGAAGTCTACAATGCATTCTTCAAGGAACTGGACGAGTCCATTGAGGTGCTGACCGAGAACAGAAACGCGGCGTTGGTCGCTTCTGCAGACTTCGTATACAGCGGTAATGTACAGAAATGGGTGAAATTTGCCAACTCGTTGAAGTTGCGTCTGGCTATTCGCATTGCCAATGTAAGTCCTGCCAAGGCCAAAGAGATGGCTGAAAGCGCAGTGAATCATGAACTGGGCTTGATTGAAACAAATGCAGACAATGCTACATGGAAGTATTTCGGAACAATCAGCAACCCGCTGTTTATGGCAGTGCGTTATAATGAAGAAGCATCAGGCGGTGATACCCATCCTGCTGCTGACATCATCTGTTACATGAACGGTTACAATGACAATCGCCGCGCCAGCTATTTTGAAGAATCCAAATGGGAGGGAGAGTCTTATGTAGGATTACGCCGTGGTATCGATCTCAGCAAAGCGAGGGAATCTTTCATAAATTATTCACGGGTGAAGATTTCCTCTTCAGACCCTGTGCTTTGGATGAATGCAGCGGAAGTTGCCTTCTTGCGCGCTGAAGCTACTGCAGTCTATGGTTTCAGCATGAAAGGAACTGCGGCTGATTTTTATGAACAAGGTGTCCGCCTTTCTTTTGAACAATGGGGAGCTACGGGGGTAGATAGTTATCTGGCTGATGAAAGCAGTGTCCCTGCCCTTTATAAGGATCCTGCTGGTCTTAATACGTATGAAAAGAACCTTTCAAACATTACCATCAAATGGAATGAGGGAGCATCCAAAGAGGAAAAGCAGGAGCGTATCATTACTCAGAAATGGATTGCTAACTGGCCGTTAGGCAACGAGGCTTGGGCTGATTACCGTCGTACGGGTTATCCCAAACTGTTGCCTGCAACCAGCGAAGGCAATAAGAGTAATGGAATTGTTGACAGCGAGAAAGGTGCACGTCGCATGCCTTATCCTTCTGAAGAATATACAAATAATACTGAAAACGTGCAGGATGCAGTAAGCAATTATCTGGGTGGACCGGACAACATGGCTACTGATGTATGGTGGGCACGTAAATAATAACAATAAATGCTGAATAATTATGAAATTATATAAGAAATCATTTAAAGGAATTGCGCTGGCAGCTTTTTCCGTATTGGCATTGTCTGCCTGCTCCGACTGGACAGATACAGAAAGCATCAATTTGGCAGAACCCGGAATCGACGAACAGTCTCCCGAATTGTATGCCAAGTATCTGAAGAACTTGCAGGAATATAAGAATTCTGACCATAAGATTGTGTACGGCTGGTTTGATAATAGTGAGAAAGTTCCTTTCAGTCGTGGGCAACACATGTCAGATGTGCCTGACAGTCTGGACGTAATTATTGTGACTACTCCCGATTTAGTGGAATTCGAACTGAAAGACATTGTAAGTGTACACGAGAAAGGAACAAAAGTATTCTACTCTATCAGTTATGACAATATCTTGAAGGAACATACCGACAAGGTGAAGGAAGGAACGGAAACGTCCACATTCTCGGCTTATCTTTCTGCTGAGTTGAACAGATTGATTGCTCTGGAAGCTCCTTTCGACGGCATTGTTGCTGAATATCGCGGCAGCAATCCTATCTACATGTCCGAAGCTGACAAGGCTGAAGCAAAGGCAAATCAAGATACCTTTTTCAGTGTGATAGCCAACTGGAAGAGCGCCAATTCGGGTAAGAAGCTGGTGTTCCAGGGGTATCCTGCCAACCTGATAGGTCAGTCTGTACTGTCTTCTTGTGACCATATCATCTTGATTACAAATGATGTCACGGATGTTGCCCAACTGGGGATAGAAGCGCTTCAGGCCTTGATGGCAGACGGTGTTCCGGCTGACCGCTTCATTGTATCGGCATCTACCATCTCTCTGGATACAACTGATAAGACTACCGGATATTACAATGCTTTGAGAGCTCTGTCGGAAGCCGCTTATTGGGTGACAGAGCCGTCTGCTGAGTTTATAAAAGCTGGTTTGGCTATTGAGAACATGCAGAATGATTACTACAATGCAACCAATACCTACCAATACGTGAGAGAAGCTATCAATATTATGAATCCTGCTCCTAAAAAATAAAAGAATATCATGAAACTGAAAAGTATATATTTAGTATCGATGGCATTATTGGCAGGTGTATTTGCTGCTTGTAATGATAATGACGTTGAGAATTTCGATAATCAGGTGTATATCAACAGCTCGGCGATGACCAGCACTGTGTTGTTGAAAAACACAGTTTCCGATACGGAAGGTTCATTCCGGATTTCAATGGCTCGCCCTGAATCACGGGACATAACTATTTCCTTGAAGGCGGACCCTTCCTTGGTAGCTACTTATAACGCCACCTATTATGACACAGCCGAGGCGCTGCCGGAAAATTATTATACGGTAGAAACTCCGCAGGCTACCATTTTGGCCGGTGCTGTCATTTCAGATGACATCACTGTCAGCTTCAAGAACTTGACGGAACTGGACCGTGAGAAGGTATATGTATTGCCGGTTACGGTAGACCAGGCAAGTATCGGAGTCTTGAAGAGCTCCGGTACTATGTACTACGTGCTGAAGGGTGCTGCATTGATTAATACGGTTCCTGATATTACCAAGAATCTGGTTTACGTAACTTGGACCAATCCGGATGTAGCCAATAATATGAATAAACTGACGGCAGAAGCGTTGATTCGCGTAAGCAAGTTCGACAAGATGCTGACTTCCATTATGGGTATCGAAGGCAAGTTCCTGCTCCGTATCGGTGATGCCGGAATTCCTCAGAACCAATTGCAGGTGGCTACAAGCAGTGGCAATGTGACTGATGAGAGTCTGGCTATTCCGACAAATGAATGGACACATATAGCTGTGACCTACGATGCGGATGCAAAAACTGTTATAGTTTACATCAATGGTAAGAATATGTTGGAGACTACTTTGGACTGCGGTGCTGTGAACTGGGGGCAGACTATGACTGATGAAGGTAACGGATTCTGGATTGGTCATTCATACAATCGTGACCGCTGGTTGGAAGGTAACATCTCAGAGGTACGTATCTGGAACAAGGTGTTGACATCAGCAGAAATCAATGCAAAGGACCACTTCTACCAGGTAGATCCGGATGCTGACGGACTGGTTTCTTACTGGAAGTTCGATGAAGGTGCCGGTACTGCCATTCATGACTATAGCGGAAATGAGAACAATGCTACTGCAGTTGAACCATTGACTTGGACTGCTGTGGAACTGCCCGCCAAATAATTTAGTTATACCTTAATTCAAATAAAAAGATATTGATTATGAAATATATGAATCATGTAAAATCAGGCTTGCTGGCAATGGCTTTTGCATGTGCAGGAATATGCTTTACCGGTTGTGAAGATGATGTTGTCATCAACACCGGCAACAGCGACAAGCTGGATACTGTGGATGGCGTGTATGGTTATGTAAAGTCTGCCGCTGGTGCACGTGAACTTACTCCGATTTCCGTTTTTGGCGACAAGGTTGCTACCGGACATCTCTATTTTGAACTGAGCAAAGCTGCAGAGCAGGATGTTACGGTGACCTTCAAAGTGGACGAAGACGTTTTGGAAGCTTATAATAAGAAGAATGGAACAAGCTATAAAATGTATCCCGCCGATAAGTTGAGTCTGGCGAACGGTGGAACTGTCATTATCAAGGCGGGCGAACAGAAGTCGGCTTCTGTGGAACTGAATATCAATGCAGGAGGCACAATCGGACAAACTTATGCTGTTGCCGTTTCTGCATCTGCCAATAACGGTGTGGAAGTTTCTACAAACAATCAGGAATATATTTACTTGGTAAAGCCTTTGGCTGCTATTCCTGAGAGTATCAGTAAGGGTGATATACTTACACATTGCTTTGTGGAAGTAAATGACGAGAACATCTTGAATATGGGTGAATATACCATGAAGAGCGACGGAAAGCCTTTCTTTGATGTAGTCAGCATTTTTGCTGCCAATATCAATGTGGATAGCAAGACCGGTCGCGTACATGTTTTTTGCAATGACCAGGTTTCTTTCTTGCTGAGAAATGCGGATAAGTTCATCCGTCCTTTGCAGGCTAAGGGCATTAAGGTGGCTATGACTATTCTTGGCAACCATGATGAGGCCGGTATGGGTAACCTTTCTGAAGCTGCCGCCAAAGACTTTGCCAAGGAACTGAAGGCTTATTTGGATATCTATGGTTTGGATGGCATTGACTTTGATGATGAGTACACCAGTTACAACAACTCCAACCCCAGTCCCGGCTTCGAAAAACGTTCACGTGCCAACTTCGCACGTTTGGTTTATGAGTGCCGCCAGGTATTTGGAGATAAACTGATCGGTGTGTATGAATATGGTTCGCTTGATTCTCCCGATGGCGAGGTAGAAGGTGTGAAAGTTGGTGATATTGTGGACTATATGACCTATGGTTATTACCAGAATCAGAATCCTAATGGAGCTTTTGGCCGTGAAGCGTCTCATTTTGAGAACCTGCCCAAATCCAAGTATGCTCCGCTGCCTTGGAAGATTAATGATGAGTTGAACGGAGGTTGGAATGGATTTGACAAGAGCAAATTCCAAAAAGTGAAAGATGAAGGTTATGGCATTCAGATGTTCTACAATCCCAAACCGCTGATGTATCAGTATTATACGCTGCTTTCGGAAATAAGTAAAGTACTTTTTGATGATGAAGTGGAGTGGAGCGGTAAGTACTGGAACCGTACTGGTGAAGCTTATCAAGGAAAGATGATGGGCTATGAAGATTTGGTCGGTGAATGGAAAGTAACTTCCAGTAACTCCCTCTTTACCTATGTGGATGAAGAAGGCAATCCTCGCTGGTGGGATTGGAAAGGCAGTCAGGATTTTGAGAAGAATGTAATTATAGAGAAAGATGAAGAAGGTACCGGATATGTAGTTTACAACTGGGGTACTTTCCCCGAAATTACCGGTAAGTATCCGATGCATTGCGATTACTATAACGGTGCACTGCTCATCTATCCGCAAACCATTCATGAGGGCGATGCTGAAGACCCTGCTACCTACAAGATGCATTTCGGTACTTATAGTAATGCCTTCCAGTGGAAAGCATATCCTAAGTATGATAATTATTCCATGGATGGCGATATTGCTCCTAACGGTGATATGCGTATCTATGGTTTGGGCAACAGATGGGCTATCAACCCTTATAAGTATGTAGGCGGTGAGATTGAGAACGACATCTTCCCCGATGTTCCTTACTTCGTGAGTGAGAACTATACGATGAAGAAGGTACGCTGATGCCATGTTTTCCGTAAACTGAGGTTTCGGAAAAATGGATGCTTGAACCTTTTCATACATGAAACAAAGGAGGGCTTTGCTCAAAGTAATGGGGCGGCCCTCCTCAAGCATTCTCATATAACAAGATTCTATTATGAAGCTATACACTTACTTATACAATAAACAATATGAAGAAAAACATGAAATCTAGTTCCATACTGTTGGGCGGACTTTTTCTGCTGGGGGCGGTTTGCAGCTGTACCCAGACGGCACCGGACTATGCGTCTTACGTCAATCCGTTCATCGGTACGGGCGGACATGGGCATACCTATCCCGGAGCGGTAGTTCCCAACGGAATGATTCAGCCCAGCCCCGACACGCGTATCTACGAGTGGGATGCCTGCTCCGGATATTACTATGCAGATACTACTATCAACGGATTTTCACATACTCACGTCAGCGGTACGGGTTGTGCCGATTACGGGGATGTGTTGCTGATGCCCACTGTAGGGCGGCAGGATTACCACTCTATGGGCTCGAAGAGCCAGCAGATGGCGTACGCCTCTGCCTTTTCCCACGAGAATGAAACAGCCGAACCGGGATATTATTCCGTATTTTTGGACCGCTACGGGGTGAAAGCCGAACTGACCTCTACCAAACGTGCGGCGATTCATCGCTATACCTTCCCGAAAGCGGAAGATGCAGGCTTTATCCTCGACTTGGATTATAGCATTCAGCGCCAGAAGAATGAACAGATGGAGCTGGAAGTAATCAGCGATACTGAAATCCGTGGACGCAAGAAGACTGTATATTGGGCTTTCGACCAGTATATCAACTTCTACGCCAAGTTCTCCAAACCATTTACCTATACGCTGGTCACGGACTCCATGGCATTGGACGAAGGCGGTCCGCTTCTGCCTACAGCTAAAGCTTTACTGCAATTCCAGACGGAGCCCAATGAGGAGGTATTGGTAAAGGTAGGTGTGTCTGCCGTGGATATGGACGGTGCCCGCAAGAATGTGGAAGCCGAAATCTCCGGATGGGATTTTGACGGTGTGCGCCGTGCTGCCCGCCAGCAGTGGAACACTTATCTCTCCAAGATTGACATCGATACGAAGGACAACGACCAGCGTACCATGTTCTACACGGCACTTTACCACACGGGCATGCAGCCCAACTTATTTACCGATGCCGACGGACGTTACTTTGGTATGGACTTGAAGCCCCATCAAGGCAGGGTGGACGAGCCTGTCTACACCATTTTCTCTTTATGGGACACTTTCCGTGCCTATCATCCGCTGATGACGATTATCGATCCAGAACTGAACGAGGCCTTCATCCGTTCGCTCATCCAGAAGTCCCGCGAGGGCGGCGTCCTGCCTATGTGGGAACTGGCCGGAAACTATACGGGTACCATGATTGGTTATCATGCAGCTTCCCTCATAGCGGATTCGTATGTAAAGGGATACCGTAACTTCGACGTGCAGGAGGCCTATAAGGCTTGCCTCCGTACGGCAGAATACGATACGACGGGCATTATCACGCATCCTTTGGTTGTGCCGCATCTGATGCCGCAGGCCAAGTACTGGAAGAACAAGATTGGCTACGTGCCTTGCGACAAAGACAATGAGTCCGTGGCAAAAGCGCTGGAGTATGCTTACGATGACTGGTGCATCTCTGTACTGGCAGGTGCCTTGGACGACGAAGTCAACCGCGACAAGTATGCTGCCTTTGCCGAGGGATATAAAGTTTATTTCGATCCGAGTACCCGTTTCATGCGTGGACTGGACAGTGAGGGCAACTGGCGTACGCCTTTCAACCCCCGCGCATCCAATCACCGTAACGATGACTATTGCGAAGGCACTGCCTGGCAGTGGACTTGGTTCGTTCCCCACGATGTAGACGGATTGGTAGAACTGATGGGAGGACGCGACGCTTTCATCGGCAAGTTGGATTCTCTGTTCACTGCCGATTCCAAGCTGGAAGGTGAATCGACTTCGGTGGATATTTCCGGTCTGATAGGCCAGTATGCTCACGGCAATGAGCCGAGCCATCACATTGCCCATCTCTACAACTACGTAGGCCAGCCCTGGCGTACGCAGGAGATTGTGGATGAGGTGCTGCATACGCTTTACTTCAACAACCCCGACGGACTTTCGGGCAATGAAGACTGCGGACAGATGTCTGCATGGTACATTCTGAATGCGATGGGCTTCTATCAGGTATGCCCCGGCAAGTCGGTATATTCCATCGGACGCCCGCTGTTCAACGAGGCGACCGTTCATCTGAAAGACGGCAAGTCGTTCAAGGTGATAGCCCACAACAATAGCCGCGATAACAAGTATGTGCAGAGCATTGTGCTGAACGGCAATAAGCTGGAGACTCCATTCTTTACGCATCAGGATATAGTGGACGGCGGTACACTGGAACTGACTATGGGCAGCGAACCGCTGAAGCCGGAAGAGTAAATGGATTATTATGCTCACAAGATTCCCTGATGAGCAATACCTTTAATAAGGTGGAGTCCTACCGGGAAATGAATAGCAGCAGCAACGGCATGTATTCTTTTAGCTCGTTGCGCAGAAATTCCAATGTTTTTTGTTTATAGCGGTTGACTGACTTCACACTAAGGTTCAGCTCTTCCGCTATTTCTGTATGCGTTTTTCCCTTGAAGAAGCTCTCGATGAAGACAATGCGGTAGCTCTCGGGAAGCTTGTTCAGGGTACCGTACAGCATCCGGTACATTTCGTCTAAGGTATATACACTGTCCGGTTCCGTTTCGTAGACAGGGGTTTTCTTTTTGACGACTTCCGCATAATTCCATTCATATTCCTGATGCTTCAGGTAGTTCAGGCAATTGTTCCTCACGCACATCTTGAGGTAACCCAATATCGTTTTCGGGTCTATCTCGAAGTTGTCCATGTTGTTCCATAGGGAGGCGAATACTTCGGAAACAATGTCTTCGCGAGTCTCTTTATTGTCAACAAAACGCTTGGCATACAAGCAGAAGGGGGCATAGTACTCCTCGTAGAGCTGCTTGAATACTTGTTTCTTGCTTTGTTCATTAAGAGATAGTTTCATAATATATCTACAGTATTTCGAAGGCAAATATACAATAAGAAAGTCAAATAAAAGGTTCTTTTTGAAATTTAAAAGAACAAAGCTGTGGCAATAGGCAAGTAGTATTTTGTTATTAAGGACCCAATTGAAAAAACTTTGTTTTAGCTGTCCCTTTTTGATTTCCCGATTGTATTATCTATGTAATTGCAATTATAAATAGGTTATAAGGTTTAGAGATTATGGAAAAATTAGATTCGGATTTATTGTTTCGGAAAGCACAAGCATTGGGAGATGATATCCGGGAAATGGAATCAATTGATGTGGCCAAAGCTTTTGAACGGACACAGCAGTTGATAAGGAAAAAGCGGGGTAGGCAGATGTATGATAGCTTGATGCGCTATGCCGCATTCTTGACGTTACCTTTGCTGATGATTTCGCTGACGTTGGGCTACTTATATTTCAGTGGACCGGAAGCGGTAGACTGCTACGCCGAAGTCACGGCTGCCAAAGGTTCGGTCATCCGTTATGAGCTTCCTGACCATTCGGTGGCGTGGCTCAATGCGGGAAGTACCTTGCGTTATCCCATAGTTTTCAGGAAAGACAATCGGAGCGTGGAACTGAAAGGGGAAGCGTATTTTGAAGTGCAGGCCGACAAGAAACGTCCTTTTTATGTGAACACACTGGATGGATTGAGTGTATATGTATACGGAACGAAGTTCAACGTGGCTGCCTACGAGGATGAAGAACTTATTGGTACGGTGTTGGAGAAAGGTAAGGTAAATGTGGTAACCCCCAATCAGGAGACAATGGAATTGTTACCCGGAGAGCAGTTGCTTTACAATCGGAACAGTCGGAAATGGATTAAAAATAAAGTGGATGTCTACGAGAAGGTGGCTTGGAAAGACGGAAAGCTGATTTTCAGGAATGCGACGTTGGAAGAGATATTCAAAAGGCTTTCAAGGCATTTCAATGTGGATATTGAGTTTGACAATAGGTTGGGAAAGGAATACAAGTACCGGGCGACTTTCCACAAAGAGACCTTGCAGCAGATTTTGGATTATCTGGCAAAGTCGGCAGCCTTGAAGTGGAGGGTGGAAGATGCTGCGCAGCAGGCAGACGATACCCTTACGAAGGCTAGGATTATAGTAAACTTATATTAGTAACCCTTAAAACCATAAAGAGCCTATGATATAGCATAAGAAGAGCAAAAACAAAAAAGGAAGAAAACTGTCCCCACAGCTTTCTTCCCTAC
>ENA-OZMQ01000334-OZMQ01000334.1-human-gut-metagenome-genome-assembly--contig:-NODE-334-length-15509-cov-3.185389_pt1 | contig 15509 bp, 8 predicted proteins | sample MGYA00244189_ERZ653813 | MGnify/ENA primary metagenome ERZ653813 (study PRJEB26926, sample SAMN06164526) | human gut metagenome | biome: ENVO:00009003; feature: ENVO:2100002; material: ENVO:00002003...
TACGAGATTAGCTGCAGTCTCGTGGGCTCGGAGATGTGTATAAGAGACAGGGACTACATCGACAACTATGCTACCAACAACAGGTATGATCCCATTCAATATCCTATCTATGATTGGAAAGACGCTATTCTTTCGAATACCGCTATGCGCCATAAGCATAACTTGACCATGACGTATGGCAACAAGGTAATCAAGAGCCACACTTCCGCTACCTACGAAAATGCCGACGCTATCTATAAAGGTTCAAACCACGAAAGAATCTCTATCCGTTCGCGTAATAATCTCAAGATTAGTGATAAGCTCTCCGGTTCTATCGATTTCTCGGTACGTTATGCCACGAAAAATGACCCGACTTCCGGTAGTCCGATTCGTGCAGCTTATATGTATCCTTCCATTTATTTGGGACTTTATCCGGACGGCCGTGTAGGTCCCGGTAAAGACGGCAGTCTTAGCAATACGCTTGCCGCCTTATTGGAAGGCGGAGAGAAGAAGACTGTATCCAACACAATGACCGGTAAATTCTCGTTGAGCTATAAGCCCATAAAAGATTTGACCCTTACTGCCAATCTGACTCCTACCGTCGGAACTGTTTCGATCAAGGAGATGAAGAAAGCCATACCTGTTTACGATGCATACGAAACCGATGTTATGCTGGGATATGTTTCAGGATATACTTCCAATTCGTTAAGTGAAGAACGCCGTAACATCAAATCATTGGAGAAACAATTCATCGCTACATACGACAAGACCTTCAGCAAGGTACATAACTTCAATGCCATGGTCGGTTATGAAGATTATAGTTATACGTATGAAACGATGTCGGGATCGACCAACGATATATCTTTGTCTTCTTTCCCTTATCTTGATTTGGCGAACAAGAATGCTCTTGCCGTAGCCGGCAATTCTTATCAGAATGCATACCGTTCATTTTTTGGCCGTGTCATGTATAATTACGACAGCCGTTACTACCTCCAGCTCAATGCTCGTGAAGACGGATCTTCACGTTTTCACAAGGATCACCGTTGGGGATTCTTCCCGTCCGCATCGGTGGGTTGGGTCATCTCTAATGAGAAATTCATGCAAAACATAACCCCGATAAACTATCTGAAGTTCCGTGCCTCTATCGGTACGCTCGGTAACGAGCGGATTGGAAATTATCCTTACCAGACATACATATCGTTCAATAATGCCATTATGTATGACAGTGCAGGTTCTACGCCCCAATCATTGATGTCTGCCGCTCAACAGGATTATGCGTATGAGAATATCCATTGGGAGAAAACACAGAGCTGGGATATAGGTGTGGATGCCGCTTTCTTTAACAATCGTCTTGACTTTAGCGCAGACTATTATTATAAGAAGACAACAGATATGCTCTTGTCGGTGGCAATCCCGTCGTTTACAGGTTATTCGGCACCTGACAGGAACGTAGGTAAAATGCACACCCGTGGTTGGGAGGTGAAACTCGGCTGGTCTGACCGTATCGGAGATGTAACTTATGCAGTAAGTTTTAATATCTCTGATTACAAGTCTATAATAGATAATCTTAATGGCAAGCAGCAGTTTAACAGCGATGGTACCATTATTACCGAAGGCGCAGAATATAACTCCTGGTATGGATATAAGACTGCTGGTTTATTCCAGACCGCAGAGGAAGTCAGTGAAAGCGCTCTGCTTTCGGCTTCTACCAAACCGGGTGATGTGAAATATGTAGATGTCAGCGGTCCGGACGGCACTCCTGACGGAATTATCAATGAGACATACGACCGTGTAGTGCTTGGCAGCTCATTGCCACACTATCTATATGGAGGTTCTATTAGTTTGGGCTGGAAAGGTCTCTCTTTCTCCCTACTCTTCAATGGTGTCGGGAAACAACTTTCACGCCTCACCGAAAGTATGATTCGCCCCATGCAGGGACAATGGCTTCCGGCTCCGTCGGTCCTTCTGAACGACAATGGCAGCCGTAATTATTGGAGTGTATATAACACTGCAGAGCAGAACGCGGCAGCCAGCTATCCCCGTTTGAGCCATCAGGGCGGTGAATACAACAACTACAAAATGTCGGATTACTGGCTCAAGAGTAGTGCCTATATGCGTATAAAGAATATCAACGTTGGCTATACAGTTCCTAAAAAAATCGTCTCTAAAGTCGGAATCAAGGGACTTCGGGTGTACGTCAATATCGATGATCCATACTGCTTTGATAGTTATCTTTCGGGATGGGACCCTGAAGCAGGCGCTTCTACCTATATCACACGCACTTATACATTTGGAGTGGATATCAAATTCTAATGGAGTATGAAAAAATTACATAATATGAAAAAAATACATGTATTGATTTGCATGATAGCTCTTCTATCTGTAACTTCTTGTGTGAACCTCGATCTGAATCCTCCTTCAGCCGCATCCAGTGAAAACTGGTTCTCGTCACCGGAGGAAGTTCGAATCTCGTTGAACGATTTTTATCGCAGTACCTTCTTTGTTATAGAAGAAGGTTGGACGCTGGACCGTAATACGGATGACTGGGCGCAACGAACCAACATTTATACCATTGCGGCAGGTTCACTGAATGCGTCTTCTACAAGTAATCCTAACATCAAGACTGTTTGGAGTTACACGTATAAGAACATTAGTCGTGCCAACCGGATTTTGGAGGCACTCGACAAACTTGAAGGCAAATATTCCACCACTGAACTGAATACGCTTCGTGCCGAAGCCCGTTTTTTCAGAGCATTTGCTTATTCACGTTTGATTACTCTTTGGGGAGATGTTCCTTTCTACGTGACTTCGATTACTCCGGAGGAAGCATTTGAGATGGGGCGTACCGACAAAGCTGTCGTTCTGAAACAAATTTATGACGATTATGACTATGCCGCAGAAAATTTGCCGGTCGCAAATAATAATAGCGGCGCCACCCGTGTGGACAAAGGAACGGCTTATGCTTACAAGGCTCGTACCGCTCTCTATCAACACGACTATGGGACTGCTGCAAACGCTGCGCAAGACTGTATGGATCTGGAAGTATATGACTTGGCCCCTGATTATGGAGAACTTTTCCGCGACAAGACAAGAGGAAGCAAAGAAGTAATCTTCTCTGTTGCTCACTCAAGCGACCTTGAGTTGGATGAAAACGGTAAACCTACTACACAGGCTATCGGTTCCTTTATTGCCCGTTCGGCAGGCGGTACACATAATGCACAACCTTCGTGGGAACTTCTTGCTGTCTACGAAATGACGAATGGTAAGACGATTGATGAACCGGGCAGTGGCTTTGATCCTCACGATCCATTTGCCAACCGTGATCCCCGTTGCCTGGAAACATTTGCTGCTCCCGGCAGCCGTATCTATGGTATTGAGTGGAATCCTGCGCCAAACGCACTCGAAGTAATGGACTATACACAAAATCGTATGATTACAAACAAAGATTCCAAAGGCGGTTCGGATGCTTCCAACTGTGCTTACAATGGTTGTTGCCTGCGCAAAGGCGCGCAAGAGTCATGGCGTACTACTTTGTATAACGACAACCCCGTCATTCTCATGCGTTATGCCGATGTCTTGTTGATGTATGCCGAAGCTAAGATTGAACTGGGGGAGATTGACGCTACTGTCCTTGCTTGCATCAACGATGTCCGTGCCCGTGCTTATGGCACCACCCGTACACAAACCAACGACTATCCGTCCATCACGACAACCGATCAGACAGCATTGCGCAAAGTGCTCCGTCGTGAGCGTCGTGTGGAGTTTGCATGGGAAAATCTGCGCTATTTCGACTTGCTTCGTTGGCATCAGTTTGAGAATGCTTTCGGACACAATATGTACGGATTTACCCGTACAGCCAACAGGGCAAAGGAATACTTTGCGGCAGGCAACTGGTTTTGGCCGGAGACTCCGACATTTGACAAAGACGGATTTCCTTCTTTTGAAGCGATGGCCGACGGAACCTATATCGTCCAGCATGGTGAACGTAAGTATGATGAGAAGATTTATTTATGGCCATTGCCAAGTGATGATGTATTGATAATGAATGGAAAACTTGTTCAAAATCCAGGGTACTAACTTTATTAAATAAATGATATTATGAGCATTGGAGAAATTTTATTGCGCAGTCGCTATCAACCATTGAAAAGGGTGTTGAGCTATGATGTATTCAACACCGGCTTTAACGGCTGGATGACATTGATGCCTAACTTTACGGAATATCCCGATTTTGATGTTCCCAAGACATTGGTCAATAAAGACCAGTGGCCACCGGTCATGCTTAGTTCCGCTACTTTCAGGTATCCGGGTACTCACGGAGCTATGTCCGGCACTTACTCTCTTAAACTTTCGACAAGACCTGTTGCCGCTCCTTATACGGAGATTCCGGCGGAAGGTTGTCTGGGACATGCCATTAAGCGGCTTTCGTTCTCTCGTCCGGGCTGCAAATATTTGCAGATAGAATGTTGGTTTACATACACGGCGGAACAGGATGTGGTGGATGGCGGTGACCGTCCACAACCGGGTTTGCATGAGAGTTCCATCCGCGATTTTGGTATGGGATTCGATGTACAGGAGGGTGGAAAACGTTACCATGTAGGAATTCGCTATCTCAATGCAGTAGATGGCAAATTAATGCAGAAGTGGCAGTATGAACATTCCAATGAAGACATAACCGACCGCGATTGGGCTTATGGACTTGACGGAGACTGGTGTAAGAGGGGAGTCGATCCCTGGTGGTTCGGCCGCCGTTATCCTAATGGCGACCACGATGGATTCAAGGATTTGAAAGATGGTCATCAGAAACTCATTTACAATGAGACCGACTGTAAACTCAATTGGCAATACATGCGTCTGAAACTTGACACAGAGCTTCGTGAATATGTAGAGTTCCAATGTCAGGACAGAATTTGGGATATGCGTGGCATTGCAGCTGATACCGTTGACGGATATGGACGCATCGACAATCTTATCAATCCTCTTTTCTGGGTGGGTACTGATACCAATCGTCGTGTATTCTTTTATATAGATTCTGTTGTTGTTTCACAAGAATAAAAGGAGGAATGTAATATATGAAAATGTTTAATGATTCCCATCTTGAGGTAAAGAAGTTCTTTAAAGGTACTTTCTTCACTCATCCTTACGAGGCTGGTTGGGCAGATGAGGCTATATTCTTTGTTATGGTTGAGAAAATAGAAGGAGATCCCGTATTCGAAGGTCGTGTACAACTATCGCAAGACGGTATACATTGGGCTGACGACGGTAGTGAGCCTGTAATCTTCAAAGGACTTGGCCAACATATTATAAAGGTAAATTCAAATTTTGGTAATTATATTCGTCTTGCCGTCAGCATTGAAGGCGGAGAGATGTTTTTAAATCTTCATATAGCATGCAAAGGTTAATATTTATATTTAGTCTGTTCATCCTTGCGATTGTAGGATGCAGCTCCAATGAGTCTCACTCATTTTTGATTCGTCCGGATGGAGGTGGGGAAGATGCTGCCACTGAAATAGAGGTAGGTAAAACGATTCCTGCCTGGCAGGAGGGTGTGATGGATATTCATTTCATCAATACGACTACCGGTGAAAGCATGTTTGTAATATTCCCGGATGGTACGCAAATGCTTATTGATGCCGCAAGTTCGAGTGTTACAACCAACTCTAATAGTAATACGACCAATACCGGTATCCGTAGTCGTTGGGATCCGACTCTGACTTCTACCCGTGGTTCGCAGATTATAACTGATTACATTCGTAAGTGTATGGTATGGACAGGTAACAGTACGATTGATTATGCCGTACTTACCCACTTCCATAATGACCACTTCGGCGGTTATACTTCTTCCTTGCCAAAATCAGCTAATTCCAATACTTATTCGTTGATAGGTTTTGCCGAGATTTTCGATAATTTCAAGATTGGTACGCTTCTTGATCGTGGCTATCCCGATTATAACTATCCGTTCGACATGGCGACAATGGCAGACAATGCTCCAAGTTGTAATAACTATATCAATGCAGTGAAATGGCATGTCGCCAATCAAAAGTTCGATGCTGCGATATTCAAAGCAGGGGCGAATAATCAGATCGTTCAGAAGTATAATCCTGCAAAGTATCCTACTGCAAAGGTGCAAAACGTGGCAGTGAATGGAGAGATCTGGACAGGTTCGGGCACTACCACAAAGAAGACATTCCCTGAACTCTCGGAGATTACATACGAAAACAGTAAGAACATTACCTCCAGTGACAATTGTCCGCCGGAGAATATAACCAGTTGTGTGATGAAAGTTTCGTATGGCAACTTTGATTTCTTTGCCGGTGGTGACCTTCAGTATAACGGACGTTCGAGTCATGCGTGGAAAGATGCCGAACTGCCCTGTGCAAAAGCAGTAGGTCAGGTGGAACTCTTGAAAGCTAACCATCACGGTGTAACCAACACCAATCAAGTAGATGCTCTGAAAGCACTCAATCCACAAACGATTGTTGTCAATTCGTGGGTAGATTGTCATCCCCGTACCGATATACTGAATTCGATGGAGACAACACTCCCTGCGTGTGACATGTTTATCACTAACTTCTGGCAGGGCGATCGTCCCAGCGGAGTAGACGACCGGGTTACGGCGGAAGAGGCTGCGAGAGTAAAGGGATATGATGGACATATTGTAGTTCGTGTGACCGATGGGGGAAACAAATACAGAGTTGTGACAATCACAGATTCTGACGGGGCAATGACTGTTAAGACTATTTCCGGTCCATATACAAGCAGATAATGAATACAAAATATTATGATGTAATAGTAGCAGGTGCAGGTCCTGCCGGGATATGTGCGGCTGTAGCCGCCGCCCGGCAAGGAGCACGTGTTGCCCTTATCGAAAGATACGGAGTCATTGGAGGTAACCTGACCGCCGGGTATGTCGGCCCTATTCTCGGTAGTGTAAGCAAGAACACGATGCGCGATGAGGTTTGTGCTATTCTTGGCGTCGAAGACAATGACTGGATTGGCGAACATGGAAATGCTCACGATTTCGAAGAGGCAAAACTTACATTGGCAGAATTTGTCGCTAGGGAAAAGAACATCGATGTCTTTTTGCAATGTTGCGTGTCGGATGTTATTCGTGACGGAAAGGTGGTAAAAGGCATTAAGTGTGCAAGTAACGAGGGGACGCTCTGTTTTGAAGCCGCGGTTACAATTGATTGTACCGGTGATGCCATAGTATCTTTTCTTGCCGGTGCAAAAATAGAAAAAGGACGTGCTGACGGACTCATGCAGCCTGTAACCCTTGAATACACCATTGATGGCGTAGATGAGTCGAAAGGAATTATCTGCATTGGAGATGTAGACAATGTTCAACTGAATGGCGAGTGTTTTCTTGATTGGTGTAAAAAGAAAGCCGATGAGGGCAAACTTCCCCGGATGCTTGCTGCCGTGCGTTTGCATCCGTCGGTCAGACCGGGTTGCCGTCAGGTAAATACGACACAAGTCAATAGAGTGGATATTACTTCGGTAAGCTCTATTTTCGCCGCCGATCTTGAACTTAGGCAACAGATACGCCTCCTGACTCAATTCTTGAAAGAAAATTTGCCGGGTTACGAAAACTGTAGAGTGATCGGAAGTGGTACAACAACCGGAGTGCGCGAAAGCCGCAGGGTGATGGGCGACTATGTGATTGATGCCGATGAAATGGCGGAAGGCTGCCGTTTTGCCGATGTGGTGGTACATAAAGCATTGTTCATTGTCGATATACATAATCCTGACGGAGCCGGACAGGCGGAACCGACCATCCAATATTGCAAACCATACGATTTGCCGTATCGTTGTTTTCTCCCGTTGGGCTTGGAAGGGCTTCTGGTGGCGGGACGGTGCATATCGGGTACTCACAGAGCTCACGCTTCATATCGTGTCATGAGTATTTGCATGGCGATGGGAGAGGCTGTTGGCATTGCCGCTGCCATGAGTGCGTCGCAGCATTGTACTCCGCGGGCTCTCGATGTAGGAGAGTTGCAGAAACGGCTTGAGTCGTTAGGCGTAGAGCTGTTCGATTAACGTAGAACATAATCATACTTTAAATTTATAGAGCATACTTATGAAAAAGATCTATTTGTCTGTCGTGTGCTTACTGATCTCTATTCCCCTTATCGCCCAGTTGTATGTAGAGCCGGAGAAAGAGGTAGAGTGCTCTGTCTTCCTGGCAAAGGAAGGACGGGGGCGGGCACAGCAAGGACTTGAAATGTGGGATGATTACATATTCTCGTGCGAGGATGGAGGGCACGTGAATATCTATGATTTCAAAAGTGCCGATCCGAAACCTGTGGCAGGCTTTGAGTTGGCGTCCTCCCATCCGGACAACCATGTAAATAATGTATGCTTTGGCGTCGAGACAAAACGCGGAGCATCGTTTCCTCTCTTGTATATCACAAACGGGAAGGTAGGAAGCGAGTTGGAATGGTTGTGCTTTGTGGAGAGCATCACCCGTCGTGGAAAACGTTTTAGCAGCGAAATCGCACAGACAATTGAACTTGATGGCTCGAAGTGGGTGGAGAAAGGGTATGTCCCTATCTTTGGAGCGCCAAGCTGGCTGGTCGATCGGGAACGGGGCTTTATATGGATATTCTCGGCGCGTAAACGTACTGTGGCGAAGGTGACAAAGCATGCATGGGAAAACCAGTATGTCGCCACCAAATTCCGCATACCGTCGTTGAGTGAGGGGGCAAAGGTGCGCCTCGACGAAAATGACATTCTCGATCAGGTGGTGTTCCCCTATGAGGTATGGTTCACACAAGCGGGCTGTATGCATGATGGTAAAATCTATTTTTGCTTCGGAGTTGGGAAACAGGACGACAACCGTCCTTCCTGCATCCGGGTGTACGATACGGATAGGCGGACGATTACTGCCCGATACAATGTGCAAGAACAGGTTATTTACGAACCGGAAGATATTGTGGTCAAAGACGGGGTTATGTATGTCAATACCAATACGAATGCGAAAAAGACGTCTGATCTTCCTTGCATATTCAAACTCTCTCTTCCGAAAGAAAAGCCGGTGACCGAAAATCCTCTCGACGAGATACGCAGGGATCCGGAACGTGCGGGCGGTGTGTATTATGTGACCGATCTTTCACATCCGGTTACGCCGGCGCCCAAAGGATATACGCCTTTCTATATAAACGGCTATTTCCGTCACGGAGCGCGTCAGATAGACGATGAGGTGACTTATCCTGCCATATACGGCGTATTGGAGAAAGCTCATGCCACAAACAACCTTACCGATTTTGGGAAAGCCCTGTACGAACGTCTTGAACCGTTCAAGAAGAATGTGTTTTACAAAGAAGGCGATCTGACACAAATCGGTTATCGTCAGACAAGGGAGATAGGCCGGAGGATGGTACAAAACTATCCGAAAGTATTTGAAGGTCATCCCTATTTGAAGACTAACGCAACGAATGTGCTTCGGGTGGCAGCCACCATGCAATCTGTAAATTCGGGCATTTTGTCGCTGCGTCCCGGGCTTGAATGGGCGGAGATAGACAACTCCCGTTCGTTCCTTACCACACTGAATCCCTACGGTAACGTATGTCCCGGCAGGAGTCCGCTTGATAAGTATATACTCGGTAAAGAAAACAGTTGGTATAAAAAATATCGTTCATATATAGATGAAAAGTTGGATGTGGATGCTTTTTTTACAAGACTGTTTATAGACGTAACACAAGTAGAAAGTGAGTATGACAAGTACGACCTGATTCATCGTTTCTGGTTAATGGCATCGCTGATGCAATGCCTCGACCGCCAAGTGCCTATATGGGATATTTTTACAGAAGAGGAAATATTGGCTTGGGCGGAAATCGAGAACTATAAGTATTTTGCGCAGAAAGGTCCTGAACCGGTATCTCACGGGCGTAGTTGGGGACTTGCATCCCGCACGTTACGCCATTTGTTAGACGAATCTGCCGAAGATCTGGTTCGCAAGCGTCATGGCATCAATCTCAACTTCGGACACGATGGCGTTCTGATGGCTATCTTGACAAATCTGCAAGCCGGAACGTGGGCGCGGGAGGCTAGTAATTCCAAAGAAGCGTTGCAGAGTTGGAAGTATTGGGATATTCCGATGGGGGCGAACCTTCAGATGATCTTTTACCAATCAGAAGACAATCCGGACGTTTTAGTTAAGTTTATGCTGAATGAAAAAGACCTCCGGTTGCCGTTGGAAGCGGTTGAAGCATCTTATTACAAATGGAATGAGGTTTATAAATTCTATATAGAACATTGCGACAAGGTGGAAAAATCACTTGCCGAAACATTGAAATTATCGTATGAAGACTTTTAATTATAATCGTGCTGAAATAAAGGCCGGAATAGTACATTTCGGCGTTGGAAACTTCCATCGTGCACATCTCGAAGCTTACACAAATCTATTACTTGAAGATCCGTCACAAAGGTGCTGGGGGGTATTCGGAGCCATGATTATGCCTACGGACGGGGTATTGTTCAACGCCCTCAAGAAAGACGACGGCATATATCAGTTGACGACATGCAGCCCTTCCGGCGAACAGGATAGTATGCTGATTGGTTCGCTTGTAGAACTGGCATGGGGGGAAATAGATAGTGAGCCTATCATCGCTAAAATAGCATCGGAGGAGATAAAAATCATCTCTCTCACCATTACCGAAGGGGGATATAGGGTTGATTTTAACCAATCGCGCAGTGTGTTCTGGTATGTAGCCGAAGGACTTAAACGTCGGATGGAGAAAGATTTGCCGATTACGATTCTTTCGTGTGACAACATGCAGATGAACGGCAATGCCGCCAAATACGCGTTTATGTCATACTTCGAAGCGAAATATCCCGAGGTGGCAGCGTGGGCGAAAAAGAAAGTGACGTTCCCGAATTCGATGGTGGATCGAATCACTCCCGTAACAAAACCGGGTAAGGTTACAGATGTGTGTTGTGAAGACTTTATACAATGGGTGATTGAAGATAATTTCATTGCAGGCCGTCCTGCATGGGAGAAGGTGGGAGTTACATTCACCCATGATGTGACCCCGTATGAAATCATGAAATTAAGTCTTCTCAATGCGTCACATACTCTTCTTTCTTATCCTGCCTATATGGAAGGATTCAGGAAGGTCGATGCTGTAATGGCAGACGAGAGGTATCGTGCAATGATAAAGCTGTTTATGAACAGGGATGTTACTCCTTATGTTCCGGTTCCCGAGGGCGTTGACCTTGAAGCGTATAAAGACCAGCTTATCGAACGATTTTCAAACAAGGCGATCAGCGATCAGGTATCACGGCTTTGCGGCGATGGCATTGCTAAGTTTGCGGTTTATGTGGTACCCATACTCAAACAGATGTTGCAGGATGGGAAGGATATTTCGATAGAGGCTTTCCTGATAGCTGTTTATTGCAAATACCTGATAGGTGCGCGCACCGAGTCCGGTGAAAATATAGCTATCTCCGAACCTCACATCACCCCGGCGGACAGGAAGTTGATTTCGGGAGGATCGCCGGCCGAGTTCTTGAAGATATCACCTTTTGTGTCATTGGGACTGGACAAATACCCTGTGTTTATGGAAAAGTATGAGCAGTTTTATGCTATGCAGGTAGCAGAAGGGTTGAAGGTCTTATTACAGTAAACAACTAAAAAATACAAGGCAATGAAGAAGTTTTTCATAACGGTTGTTCTGTCGCTTTCGTGCGTATTGTCGGTTTCGGCACAAAAACAGACGGAGGCGTCAACGCTTAACCTGATAGGTAAGCCGTTTGAATCGACTCCCAATCCGTATCATAGAGTCGATACATTGGTTTATAAAGGTTTTAACAGGACGGAGAATCGACAACTCCGTTGTTCTGCCGGTATGGCTGTGTTGTTTAAAACGAACACGCGTAATATACAGATTACGACAAAGTGGGGATATGTATATTCGAGCCATTCAACCATGCCGATCTCTTATAAAGGATATGATCTTTATATCAAAAATGCAAACGGTCAATGGCAGTATGCGGCAAGCGGTTCATTGAAAGCGTATAAGGGCGAGAAAACCGAGACATTCACGCTCATTGAGAATATGGATGGTACGATGCACGAATGTATGATGTATATGCCGATGTATTCGGAGGTCATTTCTTGTAAGATAGGGATAGATGACGATGCTGTTATCGAACCGTTGAAGTCCGATTTTCGTCACAGGATAGCGGTATATGGCTCTTCGTTTACGCAGGGAGTGAGCACGGATCGATCCGGTATGAGTTATCCCATGCAATTTATGCGTAATACAGGTCTTCAAGTCGTGTCGCTCGCAACAAGCGGACGTTGCCTGATGCAACCTTACATGCTCGACGTTCTTGCGGAAGTCAAGGCTGATGCCTTTATATTCGATACTTTTTCAAATCCTGACGCAGAACTGATAAGAGAGCGCCTGATGCCGTTTATCGATCGGCTTATAGCGGCACATCCGGCTACTCCGTTGATATTTCAGCGTACGATCTATCGTGAACGACGTTCATTTGATACAGTTCTTGATGCGAAAGAACGGGCTAAGGCGGCAACCGTAGAGGAGTTGTTTGCAAAAATCCGCACGAACCCGAAATATAAAGACGTTTATCTGATTACGCCTGATGCTTCCGATGCGCATGAGACATCGGTCGACGGAACTCATCCAAGTAGTTATGGATATGCACTTTGGGCGAAGTCAATAGAGACTCCGGTAATAGAAATTTTAAGTAAATATGGTATAAAATGAGACAAGCGGTATTAGTAGAACCAAAACATATTGAATTTCGTGAAGTTGAGGCGCCTAAGGCGTCGGACCTGAAAGAACATCAGGTACTTCTGAATATTAAGAGAATTGGTATTTGTGGAAGTGAGATACATTCTTATCACGGATGTCATCCGGCAACTTTCTATCCGGTAGTTCAGGGGCATGAATATTCGGCAGTGGTAGTCGCTACGGGGGCGGCGGTTACGATCTGCAAGGCGGGTGACGTTGTCACCGCACGTCCGCAACTCGCGTGTGGGAAGTGCAAGCCTTGTCAGCGGGGAGAGTATAATATTTGTGAAGAGCTAAGAGTGCAGGCTTTTCAGGCAAATGGAGCTGCGCAAGACTTTTTTGTGGTTGATGATGACAGGGTTGCGGTGTTGCCTGAAGGTATGTCACTTGATTATGGGGCTATGATAGAACCGGTGGCAGTAGCTGCGCATGCAACCATGCGTGGCGGGGACTTGAAAGGTAAGAATGTGGTTGTATCGGGTGCCGGAACAATCGGTAACCTCGTGGCGCAGTTCGCTAAGGCAAGAGGAGCCAAACGGGTTCTTATTACCGATGTGAGTGATTTCAGACTTGAAATCGCTCGTAAATGTGGCATAATAGATACGCTCAATGTAGCTAAGACGCCGCTCAAAGAAGGAGCGAAGAGGCTTTTCGGGGATGAAGATTTTCAAGCTGCGTTTGAGGTTGCCGGAGTTGAGTCGAGTATTCGTTCGCTTATGGAGTGTATTGAAAAAGGGAGTACCATCGTTGTAGTGGCGGTATTTGGCAAGGATCCGTCGCTTAATATGTTCTATTTGGGAGAGCACGAACTGAAGGTGAACGGAACGATGATGTATCGCCATGAAGATTATCTTACGGCTATCGATCAGGTAAGTTCGGGAGCTATCCGTCTCGAACCGCTTATTTCGAATCATTTCCCGTTCGAGCAGTATGACGAGGCATATAAATTTATAGACGAGCATAGTGCAACATCCATGAAAATAATTATTAAACTATAAAACCATGAAAATAATAGGTATAGGAGAAGTTGTTTGGGATTGCTTCCCGGAAGGTAAGAGACTTGGCGGAGCGCCTATCAATTTCTGTTTTTTTGCAAAGGAGTTGGGAGCAGAATCATATCCCGTTACGGCAATAGGTGAGGACGAACTCGGCGATGAAACGTTTACAGTGCTTAAAGAGACCGGACTTGATTTAGGATATATTTCCCGTAATATTTTGCCGACAGGTAAAGTGCTTGTGTCGTTGAATGAGGCCGGTGTACCGCAATATGACATTGTTGAGAATGTTGCTTGGGATGCTATCGAGTGTAGTCCTGCGACCATGAAACTTGTCAGCGATGCAGATGCTGTTTGTTGGGGCTCTTTGGCACAGCGAAGCGAAAAGTCACGTGCTGCAATCTTGAGACTCATAGATGCCGTGCCGGATACCTCTTTGAAGGTGTTTGATATTAATATCAGGCAACGTTTTTATTCGACAGACTTGATTGTGGAATCCTTGCAAAAAGCAAATGTACTCAAATTGAATGAAGACGAATTGCCGTTATTGATTTCTCTTCTTTCTCTTTCTACTGATTTTGTGGAAGCTATCGCAGAACTCATAGCTCGTTTCTCGCTCAAGTATGTTATATTCACACAAGGGGCAGTACGTAGTGGCATATATGATGCAAGTGGGGAAATTTCATCCATAGATACACCTAAAGTCGAGGTGGCCGATACTGTAGGTGCAGGCGACTCGTTTACTGCTACCTTTGTTGTGAACATACTTAGAGGGGTGTCGGTTGCTGAATCACACCGCAAAGCGGTAGATGTATCGGCATATACTTGTACACAAAGGGGGGCTATTAATCCGTTGCCGGATAGTAAAAAGTAATATTGGGTACTCCACATAAGGAAGTTTCGTACTTGGTTTGAATGATTCTTCAAACCAAGCGTGGTGGATATGCCTTGTTCTTGTTGATTGCAGTTTAATTCCGTTAGTTAACCGCAGAATTTGCGGCTTAGCATACCTCTTTTGGCCGCATTTTATAGATAACTCCAGTTAAATAGTTATTTTTGCAGAAATAACTGATGGTATGTTTATCCATGAAATAGAAAATTGGAGTTCATTCAGATGGAACATCAAAAGTTTGTCAGATGAAATAGCCTGGATAAATAGGGCTATAGTCTATCTCGTGGAGCGGTTGAGTACAATTGGATTTGAATAGTAATTTTTACGAAATAAAGGAACCCATGTTGAAAATATTAGTAACCTACGCCGTACAAGGCGAATTTGTAGAACTTAAATGGCCGGATATAGAACCTTACTACGTTCGTACAGGTATTGGTAAAGTTAAATCAGCCTTTCATTTGGCAGAGGCAATCCGTCAGGTACAACCGGACTTGGTGCTCAATATCGGAAGTGCCGGAACAGTCAACCATCAGGTAGGAGATATTTTTGTATGTCGCAAGTTCATAGACCGTGATATGCAGAAAATGAAAGAGTTCGGATTGGAGTGTGAGATCGATTCATCAGCTTTGCTCGAAGAAAAAGGTTATTGCACGCATTGGACGGAACATGGGATCTGTAATACGGGAGATGGCTTCCTCACCGAGTTGACTCACGTTAGCGGAGATGTTGTAGATATGGAAGCATACGCACAGGCATTTGTCTGCCGTTCAAAAGAAATCCCGTTTATTTCCGTGAAGTACGTGACTGACATTATTGGCCAGAACTCCGTGAAACATCTGTCTCTTATACACATCTCCGAGCCCACGAGACTGCAGCTAATCTCGT
>ENA-OZMQ01000339-OZMQ01000339.1-human-gut-metagenome-genome-assembly--contig:-NODE-339-length-15370-cov-4.506627_pt1 | contig 15370 bp, 9 predicted proteins | sample MGYA00244189_ERZ653813 | MGnify/ENA primary metagenome ERZ653813 (study PRJEB26926, sample SAMN06164526) | human gut metagenome | biome: ENVO:00009003; feature: ENVO:2100002; material: ENVO:00002003...
AAAAATTTCGGAGTGTGGCCACACCCGAATTGCTTGCCGTTTCGTGCGCTTCCGCAACATGGCGCAAAAAAACGGAGGTCACGCTTTCTTTTACGTTTCCTCCGTTTCTTTCGATGCTTTCATCGCTTGGATTGTAGCTTCAACGATTTTCAATTCTCTTTCGTCCAAGGCGTTCAACATGGCATCAATCCGCTTTCTGCACTCGCTCCCGCTATTTTGGGACGGGTAAAAGTATTGATCCACCGATATATCAAACATTGTGACCATCTGATAAAAGGTGTTGAAACTTGGATGCTGACCATCATTTTCATTATACATAATGGTACGCGGAGCGCGGTCAACAATATAGGCCAGTTGCTCCTGTGTCATGCCGCTGGCTTCTCTTGCCCGCTTGATGGCGAGCCCTATATCGTGAAAATCAAAGCGTCTTTCATCTCGTTCTATCTTCATAACATCACCTGATATGATTTTACATTTCATGTGATATTATTTGAACGATTTTGTATTTCATGCTACTGACTATTTAATTTCACATACGCAAAATTGATGATCGCGGAAATGTGAGGTACAATATACCTATAACTTTGGGACAATTTGTCCCGAAGTATGATTACCGGTTTCCTTTTTCTTTTCTGTATCTGAATACAAGATTGATGAATGTAGCGGACAGAGGTATTATAGTTAAAAAATTAAAAACTACACTTTAATCACAAACTTCTCTGTTATAATGGTTTTTGGAGGTGTTTCTATGCAACACATTTTAATCGTTGAGGACGATTTAGATATTCAAGAATTATTGAAAAACTTTTTGCAGGAAGTTGGATACGCTGTTACTCTTGCGAGTGATGGCATTGAGGCAATATCCCTTTTTGCAAGCACACATTTTGACCTGATTTTGTTAGACATTATGCTCCCTAAAATTGACGGCTTTACTGTCTGTGAATTGATCCGCAAGCAGTCACGTGTCCCTATTATCATGCTGACTGCCCTAAACGGAGAGGAGGAACAAATCCGAGGCTTAGATTTACAGGTTGACGATTATATTACAAAGCCATTCTCCATGCCGATATTGGTTCGCAAAATCGGCGCTGTTCTCCGCAGAAGTTCTATGATACCAGAGCAGGAACACCAAACGATTACCTATAAAAATCTCGTTCTGGATATGGGCAGTTATACCGCTGTGGTAGACGGTGTTTCTTTTGACCTTACCCAGCGAGAATTTGAGGTGTTAAGGGAGCTTCTGCTAAATCAAGGGCGTGTACTTACGCGGCAAAATCTGCTGGATAAGCTATGGAAATATGACTTTTATGGCGATGAAAGGGTTGTAGATACTCACATTAAAAATCTTCGCAAAAAGTTGGGGATTGACTTCATCCAGACAATCAGAGGGGTGGGATATAAAATTGATAAAGAAAATTAAAGGAAGTCTATTTGCAAAAATATTTGCAATCACTTTTTTGCTGACCAGTATTTGCTGTGTTCTGACATATACCGTCATTTCGTGGCTCGTTCCCAAAACATATAGCACAACACTTGACGCAAGCCTGGAAAATACGGTTTCCTCTTTTATTGCGGAGTTGCAAACCATGTCCCCGTTGGAAAGCGGAACGCTTTTTGATGAGTTTCTTTTGAACAATAACGGGGTATTGCTTCAACTATCCGACGATGACGGTAACGCAATCGAACTGCCCTCACAGGGGGCAAAAGAATTTCCTCGTTTTCTTGATGGAGGAATAGCAACTGAAAATACTGATCCGGCGGCGTATCGGGCAACACATAGCTACCTGTTCTCTTTCGCAGGATCGGACACTGTTTATACATTGACAGTTGCCGGGAGCGCGCATGAGGTAGACCTGCTTAGAAATACTCTGGCAAATGTTTTTATCATTCTATTTTTTGTTATTCTTATTATTGCTACGCTTGCTTCAATGCTTTACTCCCGCTATGTTACAAGGCCCGTATTACGACTTAGCGCAGTGTCAAAAAATATGTCTGCACTAAACTTTAATTGGAATTGTGAAGAAGATCGGACAGACGAAATTGGTGTCTTGGCACATAGCTTGAATGAAATGTCTAAAAAGCTATCTGCCGCTTTGGAAAATCTACAGGCAGCAAATATAAAATTGCAGGCAGACATAGAGCACGAAAAAGAATTAGAACAGGCGCAACTTGATTTTTTCTCTGCTGTTTCTCACGAATTAAAAACGCCTATTACAATTATCAAGGGGCAGACAGAGGGGATGATTTTGAATGTGGGCGATTATCAGGATCGCAATAAATATCTATCGCGCTCCCTTGAAATCATCAATACAATGGAGAGCATGGTACAAGAAATACTGACGGTTTCGCGTATGAAATCATCTAAAGTAGGCCTGCGAAAAGAAAAAATGGATTTTTCTGATCTTCTGAAACGGGAATATGCTTTATTTGAGGATCTGATTGTACAAAAGGAAATTGACTGGAACGAGAATATTTCTCCCGCCCTGCAAATCGTCGTAGACAAAATGCTGATACAAAAAGCAATTAACAATATTGTTTCTAATGCCATCTTGTATTCTCCGAGAGGCAGTTCAATCTATATGGATGCATTTTCTAAAAATGGATCGGTAGTTTTCCAGATAGAAAATACTGGTGTGCATATTCCAGAAGCAGAAATTCCAAAATTATTTGATGCTTTCTATAGGATGGAGCAATCACGCAATCGAAAAACAGGGGGTAGCGGCTTAGGACTTTATATCGTCAAAACTATTTTAGAACAGCACAATATAATATATAGCTTGAAAAACACAGACAGAGGGGTATTGTTTTCAATCCGATTTTGAAAAATGCGGGACGGTCAAATTTGATCGCCCCGTATTTTTAACTACACATAAAAAACATATTCGCCACAATGGTATCCCAAACAGTTCTGCTACTATATATTCAGAAACAGAAAGGAGTGTTTCAGAATATGAAAAAACAAAAAATCACAACTCTTTTACTCACAATGGTGCTTTGTGCATCGGCCGTTTTAAGTGGCTGTGCGGCAAGCCAGACGGAACCCAACCAGTCAACTACCAGCTCAACGCCTTTTGAGGAGGCGAAAGATAGCGGCACTCCCATTTCCTCTGACGAGGCTTCCTCGGTGCAAGCCTACGAGAATGATGAAGTCCTTTCCTCTGAGGAACAGGTCAAAGCGGAGCAAGAACGCCGGGCTGAGATTGCTGAAAAGTATTCTATCTATGAACCGTATGGTATGACATACGACACGGAAAAGGATCGTTTCTTCTATAACGGGCAAGTCGTGCGTTACTTCAAGGATCAGATCAATTCTAATGAAACGAATGGCTTTTCCTATGATGACGGCGTGATAGACGTTGAACCCATTAGAGATGAAGATGGAACTCTGACAGGTCTAAAGCAATCCTCGGACGCTGACTTTAATGCTCGCACCAAAGAGCAGGAGGCATTGAAAGCCGAATTGGAAAAGGCGGGAATTACGGCCGGAAGTGGTAGCTTTGAACAAGGCGATCCGAATTATCGTGATGACAGTCTGGACGCATACACCGAATTTGGCGTTTCTTATGACAAGACTTCTAATCATTGGATGTACGGCGAAAAGCCTATCTATATCCTTTACGACAAGGAGCGTTACACTTTTTGTGACAAAGGTGTGAGTGATGGCGTTTGCTTGAATGTTGTTCGTGACAAGGGCGGCAACATTGAAAAGTTGGTTTCTGTGGATAAGAGAGAATTAGAACAGTTTGTGAAATAATTCGTGAATTGCCGGACGACGGCAAAAGAAAAAAGCCGTCGTTCAGCAAGCAAATAGTCATGCCCACAAAGAAACGGCGGTTTGATTTCAAAGCCGCCGTTTCTTTGCGTCTACACAAACCAATGACGACTTGCAGGGACACGGTAGCCGATTGGAGGTTAATTTACCGTGTCCTTCTTTTTATTTCGCAGTATCCATGATCTGCACCAGTTAAAAAAAGCATAGCCCCTCCATCGGAGCAGTCCGGCTTTGAATGTGAAATTAAACAGTACATAACCGATAATATATTTTCGTGCGCTTGTGCGGCCTTGTGTCGCGCAGGCGCATTTTGCTTTCCAGACTTCGAGACAAAGTGTCCCGAGGTGCGGTGCCGTTCTCCGCCGTTACTCCATTTCGTTTCCGACCAACCCCGAACAAACTGAAATGGAGGATTTTACGATGACTACTATCAATCTGAAAGATCTTTATTATTGGTACACGCAGGATCAGCTTATCGAAGTTTCTGACGAGGTTGCCGAGGTATTCAAGGCCGATGCCCGTTATGAAATGGCCTACCAGCGGCGGCTCTCCCGGCACAAGGCGCAGTATTCTCTGGACTGCGATGACGGGATTGAGTATTCCGCTTGCCTGCATGAGCCGACCCCGCAGGAGCTCCTTGAACGAATGGAAACCTTTCTTCGTCTGTGGAACGCTCTCAATTCTCTGCCGGAGATCCAAGACCGTAGAATTGACGCACATATCATTCTTGGCAAGTCAATTAAGGAAATTGCCGAGGCCGAGGGCGTACATGAGGAGTCTATTCGCCAGTCGATCAAGCGTGGCCTTGAGCGCATGAAAAAAACTTTTTGATTTTTTCTTCTTAACCCACTTGGAATTGATGAAAAAATGTCTCGGTTTATGAGAGGAGGTTTTCTTCCTAACGCAAGGGAATAACGGCAACCCTGAGTAAGTACGTGGAGCCAGACGGTGGGTGCGCGGTGACATTTCCCAAAAGAGATTGAGCGAACAACACCAACACTGTAAATGGGCCCGGCCATCCCAAGGCCATGATCCGGCGCTGAACAGGTTGGCTGCCTGTTCCTCCGGGCTTGTCGCTTTACTTGCGTTGAGAGCGCCGCACAGAAAATAACGATTGTCTTTGGACAGGCCAAGTAAATATGTGCGGCGCTCTCTAATATTCAAAAACTATAATAAACCTCGAGACAAAGTGTCCCAAGGTGGAGTAAGGCAACAGGCCAGCATCCCGGTGGTGCTGGCCTGTTGCGTTTCCCCACCAAACAGCGGGAGGCGTTCTATCAATCTGCGAAGGAGGTTTACCGTGAAATTAACTACACAGGAACTTGAACAAATGAGAAGCGTTGACATTGGCGCGGTGGCTGCCGAGTCCCTGCCTGATGTGAGCGGTATGACCTTTGACAATGCGCTTTCCCGAAAGGAGCGCATCTCTCGATTTTTGCAGACTGTCAAAAATCCATACTGCTTTTGCATCGGTGGTGTTGGCGTGAAAATTGAATTTGCTGAAAGCGGGCCATCTCTCCAAGATAAGCTGACTGATTTCCTGCTGCGGCAAAGAAGCGGGCTGTAACTTCGGCTACAGCTCGTTTTGCTTCTTCGAGACAAAGTGTCCCGAAGTGGAGGCATCCTTGTTGTCCTCCCCGGACAGAGTTATAATATAAGTGTAATGTGATAGGGAAGGAGGAACAATGGCACGAGCAAAAAACAGAGGGTATCAGCAGAGTTTCTCTCCCTCTTACACAATCCGCCGCTGGCGGCTGGGCATCTATATCCGGCTTTCAAAGGAAGATTTGAAAAAAGGAAAAGACGATAGCAACAGCGTAAAGAACCAGCGTGACCTACTGAACGATTTTTACCGACGCAACATTGACGAGTTTGAAAGCATCACGGAATATGTGGATGATGGTCATACTGGAACGGACGCCAACCGTGAAGATTTTCAACGGCTCTTGGCGGATGTCATGAGTGGTAAAATCAACTGCGTTATAGTAAAAGACCTGTCCCGCTTCGCACGAAATTATAGCGATGCTGGGAGTTTGATCGACAACCTGTTTGTTCAAATGGGTGTTCGCTTTATCAGCCTTGCTGAGAATGTGGACAGCTACAAGAACCCCGACAGCGTTTCAAATATCATCGTTCCCATTACAAACGTGATGAACGATAATTACTGCTATCAGACTTCCAAAAAGATCCGGCAGGTATTTGATTACAAACGGCGCAACGGCCAGTATATCGGAGCATTTGCTCCTTACGGCTATGTAAAGCACCCAAAGGACAAGCACAGGCTGATTGTTGATCCCGATGCTGCTGAAAATGTCAAACTCATTTTCACAATGCTTATTCAAGGGTCATCAAAACGTGCTATCGCGCTGTACCTGAACGAACACGGCGTACCGAGCCCCTCGGCTTACAAGGTACAAAAGGGCTTGCCTGTTTCGACAAGAGGGTATGACGATCCTATGTGGGGAGTCCGCATGATCCACTCCATTCTTACCAATCCGACCTACACCGGGGATTTAGCCCAAGGCCGAAGCCGGGTGAAAAGCTACAAGGTACACCAGATTGAAGCTGTTCCACGCGAGGAATGGGTGGAAGTGGCTGGAACGCATGAGGCCATTATCGACTATGAAACTTTCGACAAGGTACAGGCTCTCTTACAGCGTGATACCCGTACTTCCCCGAAAGGCCGTGAGGTACATTTATTCAGCGGCTTTCTGAAATGTGCCGATTGCGGGCGGGCCATTACCCGATGCGTTGGCAAGAACAACAATGTATATTATTCTTGCTCAACCTACAAGAACCGTTCCCGGACAGCCTGCACCATGCACTCAATCAAGCATGAACGGCTGGAGGCTGCTGTTCTGTTCGCCGTACAGCATCAGGTACATTTGGCTGTTTCCTACTCGGAAATCGTCACGCAGATCAATTCCGCTCCAATCAAAAAAAGCCAGTCTTACCGACTGGACGATCTGATAGCTGCAAAAGAGCGGGAACTGACAAAGATAACACGCTACAAGCAATCTCTTTATCAGGACTGGAAAGACGGTGAAATCACCCAGCAGGAATACCGGGATATGAAGGCTGACTATGAACGGCAGACTTCTGATATTTCTGCGGTGCTTACCCGGCTGAACGCTGAACGCGCAGAACTGGCAAACGGTGTGGACAACGAGCATCCTGCACTGGTAGCCTTTATGAAGTATCAGAACATTGAAGCCCTCAACCGTGAAATCTTGGTTGAACTTGTGGACTATATCAAGGTCTATGAAAACGGCAATATCAGCGTGAAATTCAAATTTGCTGACGAGCTCCGCAAGATTGCCGAGTACATTGAAATCAACACTACGGAAGATACCGCAGTAGCGGGCTAACCCCCGCTACGAACCCCTTTGACAGTGTGTTTTCCTAATAGGCGCTAATCATATGGTATTTATCTTCTTCTGATACAGAGGAAGAAGTAACCTCCCTTTCACTGGAAGAAGATGTTTCCGTTGTCTGTGTTTCTTTTCGTTGCTCTTCTTTTTCACTCAAACTTCTTTGGTCTATGTAATCGAGTGTTTCCTGCAGCGTGCTTTCTATGGTACGTTCAGACTCAGCTTTTTGGATGTTTTCAATATTCTGTTTGATATAAGAGTCAATTTCGGATTGCTGGTCATCCGATAAGTCTTTTACGGCATCCTGAATCTGCTGGATTGCCTCTTCCTTTTTTTTACTGTAGTCTGATTGCTCCACGGTAATAGAATGTCCAGTATTTGAGTTGCTGGAATCTTTATGGATAGCGACCGCGCCTCCAACCGTTGCTATTGCAAGAGCGGCCGCCGCTATGCTTATGGCAACCTCTTTTTTTGAAAATTTTCTTTTACTCATAAATGCCTCCAACAAAAAATGTCGTAAGAGAAAGATGAAATTTCCCTTAGCGACCTTTTTTTCTTTTTAACACCTTTTTTATTTCGAAACATCAATCATGTAGTCAACAACCTTCTTGTAAAGCTGCCGTTTTTGTTCCGAATAACCGAAATATTCAAATGCAAGATCTGGGGAATATTCGGCTTTTTCGACAAGCCGCTGCATAGCCACCAGTTGCATCAGAACATCCTCTCGTTTTTCTTCCGTATCAAGCTGCAGCTCACTTCCTAGCTGCATCCCAAGAATTAAAATAGCTCCGGCTTTTATCCGTAGGATTTTGCATTCTATTTCTGTTATTTCCATTGAAATCCTCCCCATTTTCTTATAAGCATAGTCCAACCACTTTTTTCTTTAGCATTGGTTTTGTTTTCACGGATGTGATTGGCGTAACTGCCATGTCGGAGTTTACTATTGCAGGTTGTTCATCATCTTCCAGTATAAGAGCATCTGTTCCTTTCTCATCCATGTTCAGGAGCGCATTCAGTTCTGCCAGTCGCTTTAGCTTTTCAGCGAGTTCTTCTTCCTGTTGGAATGGTTTCGTTACTTCTATTTTCGCTGATTCTAATTGATTAGTTAAGGTTTCAAGTCTGTCTTTGGCTTCGGCAAGCTTATCCGGCATGGTTTTCAAAACATTGTTCAATCGAATAATATTTCCAACTGGATCAGGACCAATCTCAACAGGGTGGTTCATAGCTCCCTTAAGTCTCAAAACGAATTTTCTATTAAAGGAATCGAATGCTATATTCATTGAAAATCCGAGATATGTTCCGATTTTGGCAGTTCCATCCGCATCAGTTTGAAAAAATTTTATGATAGCGTTTCCTGCATCCTTTCTTGTGTCATACACACCTGATCCAACCTGCATATGGAACTTATCTTTGCTTGTGGCAGCATTTTGTTCATAGAGAGCTATATCCTGTTCAAGTTTTTCGATTAGTTCTTTCACCATAACGATTTGGCGTGGATAATGCTGAACAATATTATCTTCCATCCGGTATTTTTGACTTGTATAGTTTGCTTTTAACAGTCTTAAACGTGATACCTGAATGTCAAGATCCATTTTTTCTTTGATATATGGATTTCCGGTTGCAAGAGCCTTTACTTCCGCATAGGATAGAGCGGATTCGTCTACATCTTCACAGCTACGGACCGGCGATTTGCTTGTCATGATCTGGCTGATGAATTTTTGCTTGTTTTCGATCAGCTGCCAGGAATAAGCATCAAATGTTCCTTCTGTAACATAACGGAATATTTTTACCTTGCGGTTCCGGTTTCCCTGCCTTAAAATACGTCCTTCCTGCTGTTCAATGTCGGATGGACGCCACGGTACATCAAGATGGTGCAACGCAATCAAACGATCCTGCACGTTTGTTCCAGCACCCATTTTAGAAGTAGATCCGATCAGAAAACGAACCTGTCCGCTACGGACTTTAGCAAATAATTCAGCTTTTTTCTGATCTGTATTGGCGTCATGAATAAATGCAATCTCATCTTCCGGCACACCCTTTTTCATAAGGAGAGACTTTAACTCATCATATACGCTAAAAGATTCATCCCTATTTTTCCTTGGCGTAGATAAATCACAAAAAATAAGCTGTGTAGATCTTTCTGAAGTGGTTTCTTCCCAGATATGATAAGATTTTTCGGCACACACTGCAACTTTTGAATTTTCATCCGCAGGTAGCATTTCGTTTATCAGACGCTGATCGAGAGCAAGTTTCCGGCCGTCGTTTGTTATCCTCAACATGTTGTCTTGATAAGGTGACACAAGCTGGTTTCTGACTGCTTCAGCGCGATTAGCAAGCGATGCAACCATTTCTTTCTGGTATTCGCTTGGTTTCAGAACTACATTTTCGTATTGAGCCTCCGGAACAGGAAGATTCAGCATATCTGCAGTTTTAATGTCGGCCGCTTCTTTGAATACTGAAATTAGCTCAGGAAGATTGAAAAAGCGAGAAAACCTTCTTTTTGTACGGTAACCAACCCCCTCTGGAGCTAACTCAATCGCTGTTTGTGTTTCACCAAATGATGCTGCCCAGGAATCAAATTGTGTCATTCCCAATCTTTTCAGTGTGCCGTACTGCAGATAACGCATATTTGTATACAGCTCTGTCATACTGTTGGAAATCGGCGTTCCGGTAGCAAAGGTGATACCTTTGCCGCCGGTTAGTTCATCCATATATTGGCATTTTGCAAACATGTCTGAGGACTTCTGGGCTTCTGTCTGCGGGATACCTGCCACATTGCGCATTTTGGTATACAAAAACAGATTCTTATAGTTATGGCTTTCATCCACAAACAGCCTGTCTATACCGAGTTCTTCAAAATTTACAACTTGATCTTTTCTGGTTTGGTCATAAAGCTTGGCAAGACGCGTTTCCAGACTCTTTTTGGTCTTTTCCATCTGTTTAATGGTAAAACGTTCGTCATTCTCTGCTTTTATTTCACGAAGTCCTTTTTCGATCTCATCAATCTGCTGTATGATTGTATTTTTTTGTCGTTCATCGGAAAGAGGTATTTTTTCAAACTGGCTATGTCCGATAATAACTGCATCATAATCTCCGGTAGCAATTCTGGAACAGAATTTTTGCCGGTTTGCCGGTTCAAAATCTTTTTTCCGGGCCGCAAGGATGTTTGCCCCCGGATATAACCGTAGGAAATCAGAAGCCCATTGTTCTACGAGGTGATTTGGGACAACAAATAATGATTTCTGGCATAAACCGAGTCTTTTGCTCTCCATCGCTGCAGCAATCATTTCAAATGTCTTTCCAGCACCAACACACTGGGCAAGTAATGTATTGTTGCCGTATAAAATATGGGCTATTGCATTTTTCTGGTGCGGCTTTAATTCAATATCTGGCGTCATGCCAGGAAATGTCAAATGAGAGCCTTCATATTCCCGTGGACGAACAGAATTGAATAGTTCGTTATACGTTTCTACAATCTTCTGTCTTCGTTCCGGATCACGGAATATCCAGTCTTTAAACGCTTCTTTTATGTTTTCCTGCTTTTGACTTGCAATAGTCGTTTCTTCCTTATTCAGTACCCTCCTTTCATCAAAGGTATCATAAATTTTTATGTCTTTCAAATTTAAGGTATCTTCCAGCAACTTATACGCAGTTACTCTTGTGGTTCCAAATGTGGTATTTGCAAAAGAGCGGGAAGTTTCAGCATTTTTTCCGGCAATGTTCCATGTACTTGTTATATTCGAAAAACTTGTTTTTACAGTACCAGGATCTAATAGATAATGTGGTGTTTGAAAGACTTCCCCCATGAAGTCATCTATATACTTCGGATCAATCCATGTGGCACCAATCCTGATCTCTATCTCTGAGGCATCGAGATTTTGGGGCTGTATCTGTTTAAGTGCCTGCACATTAATGCTAAACTCAGGTTTTGTTTCTGCGTAAGATGTTGCAATTTTGAGTTTTTCCCGGACATTACCGCTTAAATATTCATCTGCAGTCTCCCATTTTCCGGTGATTGGGTCTTCAAATATGACACCGCGAAGTTCTTCCACAATTTCTTTGGTATCTTTTCCGGAAAGTTCACTCATATACGGAAGATCAACAACAGCCTTTTCTGAAAGAGATACGGTCAATGCTTCACTGGCTGTGTCAACGCTTGTAACAACTTTCTCCTGCTTAATTGTACGCTTTTGGAATATAGCAGCCTTTTCCTTGAAATTTCCTTCTTCATCAAGGTTTTCTAATGAGCAAATCAGAGAATAACTGGAATCCTGATCAAATGCGATTCTGTTTGCACGCGAATTCAGTATACCGAATTTTGCTGTATATCCATCATACAACGCACTCAGTTCTTCCTGCTTTTGTTTAATGTCTGCATCGGAATACTCATTCAGCTGCAAATTAATTAACGCACGAGTACAATCCCGGATGCCGATCATTCCCTTGATCCGCTCTTTTGCTGTGGCCGAAACGTCAACAGGACGCATAACAGAATTTTCCCGGTAATAAATTTCCTTTCCAACAACCGTAAAGCTATAATTTTTGACGTTCGGATCTGCAGAAAGTAGCTCTTCTAAGTCCTCCGTAAGAATCTCTTCCGGATCAATCGCATCAAATTCTCCATTGATATTTTGCAGAGACTCCTGTAATTGTTCTTCAAACGATTGCGAATCATCTGCTGTGCAGGTACTTTCCATTCCATAAGGACCGGATACCATTTCCATTTTTCCAACAATTTGTTCTGGATGTTCAACAAAATAATTGTTCATGGTAATGTCTGATCCATCTTTTCCAAGATAGACCCAATCCGGATCAGAAACAATCATATGATCCCGTTTTTTCAAAAACAAAATATCGGATGTTACTTCTGTTCCTGCATTCGATTTAAAGGCTTTATTTGGAAGCCTGACAGCACCAAGTAACTCGGCCCGTTGTGCCAGGTATTTCCGCACTTCCGGATTGGACTTGTCCAGTGTTCCTTTGCTTGTGATAAAGGCAACAATACCACCGGGACGTACTTTATCCAGTGTTTTTGCAAAGAAGTAATCATGGATCAGGAATTTGTTCCGATCGTATTTCTTATCTACCACCTTGTATTGTCCAAACGGAACATTTCCAATGGCAAGATCAAAAAAGTTATCTGGATATGTAGTTTTTTCAAAACCACATATCTGTATGTTGGCATGTGGATACAGCTGTTTGGCAATCCGTCCGGAAATACTGTCCAGTTCAACTCCATATAAGTTGCTTTCTTTCATGGAGTCCGGCATCATGCCCAAAAAGTTTCCAACTCCCATTGCCGGTTCCAGAACGTTTCCTTTGGAAAAACCCATTCGTTCCAAAGCACTGTAAATTTGCCGGATAATCACTGGACTGGTATAATGTGCGTTTAAAGTGCTTTCCCTGGCCATACGGTATTCATCCGGCGATAATGCAGCCTTTAATTGCTGATATTCTTCAGACCAGTTTGGTTTGCTTTCGTCAAAGGCATCCGCCAGTCCACCCCATCCAATATATTGACTGAGAACCTGCTGTTCTTCTGCTGTAGCGTATCTGTTTTCCGATTCGATCCGGTTAAGCAGCACAATGGCAGCAAGATTCCTTCTGAATTTCTCTTTTGGAGATCCTTCCCCCAAATGGTCATCACTGATCTGAAAATTGGAAGCTGCACTTTTATCCGGTGCAGCTTTACTTTCTTCTTGTTTTTCTTCGGTATCTGGCGTCGTTTCGTCTGGAATAGAATTTTCAATGTCTCTTCCATCTGCAGCAAGTTCATCGGCCCATGCCATGGCATCTTCCAAAGATTCAAAAGTTTCCAATGGCGGATAACCTTCTGCATCATAAATGGAATATACGGCATTTCCTTTGTTGATCCACAAAAAGACATCCGAAAAAAGCCTTGCGCTCCATTTTGTTGGATTTCCAAACGCATCATCTGCCTCATGTACCACCTGCCAGGATAACCGTTGCAGTTCTTCCCCATCAAGTTTGGCACCAACTTCCGCTTCATGTCGATCAATGTCTTCTTCAGCAAGAATGTCGATATAATAGTCCTCTACTTCAACTTTATCTGGCTTATGGTCAAATTCAAAGACTCGATTTTTACACTGAACATAATAAAAGTCCGGATCATCAACACAATTTCCGATCAGATATTTAACGTTTCCAGATTCCCACTGGTCAATCAGAATGCAGAGATGGCCATCCAGTGTAAGCTGTTCCTGTACTACCTGTTCTTTTTCATGCTGCAGTTTTTCATGCTGCAGGTTTCTGACTTGGTTTGTAAATCCATCCAAAATAGTTGGGTGGGTGTTTAAGATCAGTGTATTGCTCCATTCTCCTTCTGTAAGGATGGAACTCGCCCATTCTTTGTTTCTTAGAGAAAACCGACCTTCCTTCCATGCCTGCACAATGGTATTGGCCAAAACAAATTGTACACAGTCTATGCCGTATTTTTCTACAATTTCAGATACCGTATTTTGTGGAACGGAAAATCCATTGTATTTTTCGGCAATCTGTTTTTCGATCTCCTGTTTGCACTCTAACCGGATTCCGTTATTCAGCCGGGTAATTTCGGCTTCTTTTGCCTTTTTTTCCTGTTCTTTTTTATAATTCTTATACTCTTCTTTTTCCTGTGGTGAAAAGTATTTGTCTGCATAAATCAGCTCGCAGATTCTTTCTTCTACGACATTCCAATTTAAAAGGACTTTTGTATATGGATTTAAAAGGCTTCCTTTCTCCAGGAGAATACCTTTCGCATCATGTTCACTGTTGGAACTACTATTGCCAGGTAACGCACCGGATTGGCCACCAATCCCATATTCTTTTTTCAGAAAGTCTGCATTTTCTTTCTGGTTATGCAGGTCCATGAAATATTCGTAGATTCGAAATTTTCCATCTGCAAAACCACTTCCAATGCAAAGGGCATAGTCGATTTCGTCCTGTGTGATGAAATCTTCCTGTCTGACATCTACCGTATCATGAAGTGGAAAATGAATTCTCTCCCTGTCAAGATCCGCGATTTCGGATAATAGATATCCTGGAGATTTCACAGTTTTCGGCTTTAATTCTCCATAGGAAATCCGTGCATCGACATCTTCCAAAAAGCTTTCCAGCTGTTCTCTTCCTTCATGCGTAGAAAGAAGAGTTTCTATTTTTTCTATACTGTTAAGTTCTTCCGGTACATCATCTATCCAATCACGGAGAAAATAGCCGATCTGATAAGATACCCTCTCCATCTCTGTTTTGTCTACGAGTGCTGCCTCGTTCGCATCCATATACAAGCCATACGTAATCATGGCGTGAATGTACTTTTCGATTTGATCCCAGCTTAATGTTGTAACTACAGATTCCGCTGCCTGCATACCATAACCGGCAGTCATTCCGTTTTCATCAAACCATACAGATATTGGATGACCGTGTAATTCAAAACCTTTGCCGACCTGACTATATTCTTTTTTCAGGAAAGCAATTATTTCATCGGTACTTTTTCCTTCGGTATATTTGGCGTAAATCCGTTTCCGGCTATCTTTTTGCCCGCCACCACTTCGGATGATTACTTCAAGATCGGTTTCCGGCAAATAGAAAGCAGCGGGCATAGTATATTTTTTACTTGCTTCCGCTGCTGTAATTGATCCTCTCTGTTCCTCTGCTGATGGAAACAGACTTAATTGTGTGTATGATTCCTCTGGTTTTACAAAATTGGTCGGCTGTAAATCAGTTCTTTCAGTACGACTTCCTCCGCCCGGCTCTGGATGCTGTTCATCTTCTTCACCCAAAGCATCTGATCCTGTGCTTTGAGCTGTTCGTTTACTCCTTCTTTCTCCGCCATCTGGGATGTCAGGACTTCCATCCTCTCTCTTGCCTGTTCCTGAATCTCGAGAAGATGTGCTTTCAGCGTTCCTTCCAGAAACATTGCTGTTCTCGCCCCATCGTATCTCTCCCTCAGAAATTTGTCCCTCAGAAGTCCGTATTTCGTTACCATTCCCTCCGGTTCCGGATTTGCTTTCAGTTTCGGAATCAGATAATCTCCCATCTGTTCGTATTCCAGGTCCATTTTGTTTTCCTCCTTCAATATTATCTTTATCTTTGGAATTACCCTCTTGCAAACTTTCACGCTTTAAAGCATTATATCGCGGTTGTGGTGCATTTGCAAGTTCTTTTTTGGAGATTTCTTTTTCCTGTTCTTTCTCGCGAAGTTTATCATAAATGCGTACTGTTTTTCCGA
>ENA-OZMQ01000400-OZMQ01000400.1-human-gut-metagenome-genome-assembly--contig:-NODE-400-length-13580-cov-12.067726_pt1 | contig 13580 bp, 11 predicted proteins | sample MGYA00244189_ERZ653813 | MGnify/ENA primary metagenome ERZ653813 (study PRJEB26926, sample SAMN06164526) | human gut metagenome | biome: ENVO:00009003; feature: ENVO:2100002; material: ENVO:00002003...
GTACAGGACAGACCGACACAAACGGCCTATTAAAGTTAGATAGAGAATGAGTTTAATTTGGATTGTCAACATCCTGTCGGTATTCTTCCTGTGCGTGTTTTTCGCAGGAATCGTGATACCGCAGATTCTGCTCATCGCCTTCCGCAGGCGACTGTTCGACGAGCCGGACGAGCGGAAGATACATCAGTGTGTAGTGCCTCGCCTTGGCGGTATGGCCTTCAAGCCCGTAGTGTTCTTCTCCTTTGTCCTGCTTTTGGCGGTCAATGTCTCAACCGGACATGATGAGCTGCTTAAGGAAATAGGCGCAGAAGCGTTGCCATTGGCATACGCCTTCTGCGCCATCATCATGTTGTACCTTGTCGGCATTGCCGATGACCTTATCGGTGTGCGCTACCGTGCCAAGTTCTTTATCCAGATAGTCTGCGGCATCATGCTGGTGGCTGGCGGAGTGGAACTGTCCGACCTTCACGGAATGCTGTTCATCCATTCCATGCCGTCGTGGATTAGCATCCCTCTCACCGTTTTCGTTACGGTTTTCATCATCAATGCCATCAACCTCATCGACGGCATCGACGGACTGGCCTCTGGGCTGTGCAGCATTGCCTTCCTGTTCTACGGGATGACCTTCATCTGGTTCCACCAGTATCTCTATGCCATGCTTGCCTTCGCTACTTTGGGCGTACTCATACCATTTTATTATTACAAGGAAATATATATCGAAACCGAACGAATTATCATTCGAAATTTCAAACAGAAGGATGCCGAAGGGTTGTTGGAGTATCTTTCCCATCCGCGTGTGAATTGCTTTGCCGGAGACCGCCTTTGTTCCAGAGAGGCGGCATGGGCATATATGCAGTATTCCCCGAAAGACATGCTGCGCTATGCGGTGAGTCTGAAAAAAGATGACTTTATTATCGGTGACGTGTTCGCTTTGCGTGAGAATGAAGACACTTATAATGTGGGGTGGCATTTCAACAAACGTTTTGAAGGCAAAGGATTCGCTTGTGAAGCGGCAGCCGGATTGTTGGATTATCTTTTCCGAGAGGCGGGCGCACGGCGTATCTATGGATTTGTGGAAGATGACAATATCCGCTCCAAACGCTTATGCGAACGTCTTGGTATGCGCCGCGAAGGATGTTTCAAAGAGTTTGTGACATTCGTAAACAATCCTGACGGCTCCCCAAAATATGAAGATACCTGTGTTTATGCCATTCTCGAAAAAGAGTGGAATACCATCCGTCAGTGGTGACACACCAAACCTATTATGAATTAATACAAAACAAGAAGAAAATATGAACAAGCAATTCATTATCACGAATTTCGCCGCATTTGCTCTCATGCTGTTCCTGCCGACCGGATGCAGGCAGGCGGACGGCAAGCAGGATGCGGTGCAGAGTTATCGGGTCATAAAGGTCGCGGCAAGTCCGGTGGAAATCTCCGAGTCCTATTCCGCCGCCATACGCGGACGGCAGGATGTGGACATCCTGCCGCAAATATCCGGGCGCATTATCCGTCTGAAAGTGAAAGAGGGTGAACGGGTGAAGACCGGTCAAGTATTGGCTGTAATTGACCAAGTGCCCTATCGGGCGGCATTACGCACGGCGCAGGCCAATGTCAGCGCGGCACAGGCAAAAGTGGAAACGGCAAGAATCGAGCTGCGGGGCAAGCAGGCATTGTTTGACGAGAAGGTCATATCCGACTACGAGCTTTCTCTCGCCCGGAACCAACTGGCAGTGGCGTGTGCTGAACTCGAACAGGCAAAGGCACAAGAATCGGATGCACGCAACAATCTCTCCTATACGGAAATCAAAAGCCCGAGCAACGGAGTAGTAGGCACATTGCCCTATCGCATCGGTGCGCTTGTCGGTCCCAATATGGCACAGCCTTTCACGGTCGTGTCCGACAATGCGGAGATGTATGCCTATTTCTCCATTTCGGAGAATATGCTACGGCGATATTTGGCTCGCTATGGCTCGATTGACAGCATGATAGCCGGGATGCCGGAAGTGGGCCTGCAACTCAACGACGGCAGCCTGTACAAGGCGAAAGGACGTATTGAAACCGTAAGCGGCGTGGTGGATCCTGTTACCGGAACGGTACAAATCAAAGCCCTGTTCCCCAATCCCGACCGCGAACTGTTGAGTGGCAGCATCGGCAATGTCATCCTTCAAAACCCGAAAACGGAGGCCGTAACCATTCCCATGACCGCCACCGTGGAACTGCAGGACAAGATTATCGCTTACCGTCTGAAAAACGGACAGGCGGAAGCCGCCTATCTCACGGTGGACCGCCTGAACGACGGCAACCGGTTTATCGTAAAAGAAGGTCTTTCGGTCGGTGACACCATTGTCGCCGAAGGCGTGGGACTGGTGAGAGAAGGCATGAGCATAACCCCTAAAAACGAAACGAAATGAACCTGCGATTTTTTATAGACCGCCCGGTGTTTTCGGGCGTTATCTCGGTGGTGATTGTACTGTTGGGCATGATTTCCATGTTTTCCTTGCCGGTGGAACAATACCCCGACATCGCACCTCCGACCATCAACGTATTCGCAACTTATCCGGGAGCAAACGCTGAAACCGTGCAGAAGGCAGTGATAACCCCTCTGGAAGAAGCCATCAACGGAGTGGAAGACATGACCTATATGACTTCCACGGCATCGAATACGGGAGATGCTTCCATCAACATCTATTTCAAACAGGGAACCAACGCGGACATGGCGGCGGTAAACGTGCAGAACCGCGTGAACGGCGCACTGAGCCAACTTCCGGCGGAAGCCACCAAGACCGGTGTCACCACTGAAAAGCAGCAGAATGCCGAACTGATGACTTTCGCGCTCTATTCGCCCGATGACCGCTTCGACCAGACCTTCCTGAACAATTACGTGAAAATCAATGTCGAGCCGAGGCTGAAACGTATCAGCGGCGTGGGAAAGGCACAGTTGTTCGGTTCCAACTACAGCATGCGACTTTGGCTGCGTCCCGACAAGATGGCGCAATACGGGCTTATCCCCGATGACATATCCACCGTACTCGCACGACAGAACATCGAGGCCGCCACCGGCTCCTTCGGTGCCAATCATCCTACCGCCAATGAATACACGATGAAATACCGCGGACGCTTGTCCGGCGCGGAAGAGTTCGGTGAGTTGGTCATCAAGTCACTGCCGGGCGGCAATGTGCTTCGGCTGAAGGAGGTTGCCGATGTGGAACTGGGCGATGAATACTACAACTATTCCTCCGAAGTGAACGGGCATCCGGCAGCCATGATGCTCATCAACCAGAAAGCCGGGTCCAATGCTTCAAGCACCATCAAGGAGATTCACGAAGTGCTTGACGACCTTAGCCGGGACTTGCCCGAAGGGACGGAATTCGTGGTGCTTACCGATACCAACAAGTTCCTGTATGCCTCCATCCACTCTGTCCTCCGCACCTTATTGGAAGCGATACTTCTGGTCATCGTGGTGGTGTATGTGTTCTTGCAGGACATCAAGTCAACGCTTATCCCTACCATATCCATCTTCGTTTCCATCATCGGCACATTTGCCGTGATGTCCATGATTGGATTCTCCATCAACCTGCTCACCCTGTTCGCGCTTGTGCTTGCCATCGGAACCGTGGTCGATGATGCCATTGTGGTGGTGGAAGCGGTGCAGGCGAAGTTCGATGAGGGCTATCAATCAGCAGTTCTCGCGGCTGATGATGCCATGAAAGGCGTTTCGTCGGCTATCCTGACCTCTACCATAATCTTTATGGCAGTGTTTTTCCCCGTAGCCATGATGGGCGGGACTTCGGGAGCGTTCTACACGCAGTTCGGTATCACGATGGCTGTTGCCGTGGGAATCTCGGCAGTCAATGCCTTCACACTCTCACCGGCACTTTGCGCGCTGCTGCTGAAACCCTATATCGATGAGCAGGGCAACACTAAGAACAATTTTGCAGCCCGTTTCCGTAAAGCGTTCAATGCCGTCTTCGACAGTCTGAGCCGACGCTATGTACGTGGAGTGATGTTCATTATCCATCGCCGATGGCTGTTGTGGAGCATCATAGGCATTTCTTTCGGGTTGCTGGTGCTGCTGGTCAATGTCACAAAGACGGGACTTATTCCCGAAGAGGACACCGGGACGGTCATGGTGAGCATGAACACGAAGCCCGGCACATCCATGGCTCAGACAAGTAAGGTGATGGAGCGTATCAACAGCCGTCTCGACAGCATCGGCGAGATTGAATACAGCGGTGCGGTCGCCGGTTTCTCTTTCAGCGGTTCCGGTCCCTCGCAGGCGATGTATTTCGTGACACTCAAAGACTGGGAGCAGCGTAAGGGAGAGGGGCAGTCGGTCAATGATGTCATCGGAAAGATTTATGCCGCCACTTCGGATATTCCCGATGCCACGGTGTTCGCCATGTCGCCTCCGATGATTGCCGGGTACGGCATGGGAAACGGTTTCGAGCTTTATTTGCAGGACAAGGCGGGCGGAAACATCGCCGCCTTCAAGGAAGAGGCAGACAAGTTTGTCGAAGCCTTGTCGCAGCGACCCGAAATCGGCGAAGTCTATTCCTCCTTTGCCACGGATTATCCGCAATACTGGGTGGATATCGATGCCGCCAAATGCGAACAGTCGGGTGTGTCGCCCGCAGATGTGCTTTCCACATTGTCGGGCTATTATACCGGACAATATGTTTCCGACTTCAACCGGTTCTCCAAGCTCTACCATGTGACCATGCAGGCTCCGGCGGAATATCGTGTGAATGCGGAATCCCTGCACCACATGTATGTGCGTGCCACCGATGGCGGCATGTCGCCTTTGAGCCGGTTCGTGCGCCTGACCAAGACCAACGGCCCGTCAGACCTCACCCGTTTCAACCTGTTCAACGCCATCTCGATTAGCGGGTCTCCGGCTCAGGGCTACAGTTCGGGGCAGGTGCTCGAAGCCATCGGCGAGACGGCACGTGAAGTGCTTCCGTCAAATTACACATACGAGTTTGGCGGCATTTCGCGTGAGGAAAGCAAGACGACCAACAATGCCACGCTTATATTCCTGCTCTGCATGGTTCTGGTCTATCTGATTCTGTGCGCCTTGTATGAGAGCGTGTTCATACCCTTCGCGGTTCTGTTGTCGGTGCCTTGCGGACTGATGGGCAGTTTCCTGTTTGCGTGGCTCTTCGGTCTGGAGAACAACATCTACATGCAGACCGGACTTATCATGATTATAGGCCTGCTTGCCAAGACAGCGATCCTGCTTACCGAATACGCCGGTAAACGGCGGTCGGAAGGCATGACGCTGGCACAGGCGGCATACAGTGCGGCAAAAGTCCGCCTGCGCCCCATATTGATGACTGTGTTGTCCATGGTGTTCGGTCTTGTCCCGCTGATGATGGCGCACGGAGTGGGTGCCAACGGCAGCCGTTCGCTTGCCACAGGTGTAATCGGTGGAATGATTGTAGGTACTTTGGCTCTGTTGTTCCTTGTGCCGTCATTGTTTATTGTATTCCAATATATCCAAGAACGTGTTAAGCATAATTAAATGAAGAAGACAGTAATATATATCATATTGTCGGGATGGATGCTTGCCGGCTGTGGCACATACAGCCGGTATCATCGCCCTGACCTCTCAACGGAGAATCTGTATCGGGACATGCCGGCGGACATTGATACAATGACCATCGCGTCCCTGTCGTGGCGGGAAATGTTTACCGACCCGAAACTCCAGTCCTTGATTGAAACCGGACTTGAACGGAACGCAGACCTCAATGTGGCACGGTTACGCGTGGAAGCGGCAGAAGCCGTCCTGATGACTGCCAGACTATCATATCTTCCATCACTGGGACTGACTGCCGAAGGTAATGCCAATAAACATGACGGAGCAACGGCAAAGACATATAATGTGGGAGCGTCGGCAAGCTGGGAACTGGACATCTTCGGCAAACTTACGGCGGCAAAGCGTGGCGCAGCCGCCGCATTACAAGGAAGCCGTGCCTACCGGCAGGCCGTACAGACACAGCTTGTCGCCACTATTGCAGACAGTTACTACACCCTTGCCATGCTTGACGCACAAATGACAATAAGTAACCGGACTTTGGAGAACTGGCGGACTACCGTACGCACTCTTGAAGCGTTGAAAAAAGTGGGGAAATCAAACGAGGCTGGCGTATTGCAGGCAAAGGCGAACGTGATGCGACTCGAAGCATCCCTGTTATCCATACGCAAGAGTATTTCCGAAACAGAAAACGCCCTGTCTGCGATACTTGCCATGCCGTCACACTCGATTGGACGAAGTGATCTGGCCGAGGCTGCTTTCCCCGATACTGTCTCGATCGGAGTCCCTTTGCAACTGCTTTCCAACCGTCCCGACGTGCGTCAGGCTGAAATGGAACTGGCGCAAGCATTCTACGCCACCAATGCGGCCCGTGCCGCCTTCTATCCCAATATTACCCTCTCGGGAATTCTTGGATGGACTAATAACGGCGGTGGCGTAATCGTAAATCCCGGACAATGGTTACTTAATGCCATCGGTTCCCTGACACAGCCGTTATTCAACCGGGGCGTAAACATCGCCAACTTGAAGATAGCCAAAAGCCGTCAGGAAGAAGCCAAACTGTTGTTCCGGCAATCATTACTGAACGCAGGAAAGGAAGTGAACGATGCTCTGACCGCATGGCAGACGGCAAAATCGCAAATTGAAATCAATGCTCGGCAGGTTGAAACATTATGCGACGCTGTGCGAAAGACAGAATCGCTGATGCGTCATTCCAATACCACCTATCTGGAAGTGCTGACCGCCAAACAGTCTCTTCTCGAAGCGGAAGTGCAACAGTTACAAACTCGTTTTGAACGCATACAAAGTATAATTAAACTTTACCATGCGTTGGGAGGAGGAATGTAACTTTACAAGAATTATAACCTAATACTGAACCATGTTGTGTAATTTTTATATTTCAGTCGTCATAAACTTATAAATAAGTAATTTAGTATGCAAAAACAAATTAAAAAGTCTTCTCTTTTTTTGAAGAGAAGCAACACCTGACCCACTTCGCTACCGAACAGGATGTAGCAGAAGAATTGTTTGAGTTACTCTTAGAAGCGAGAGAACTCTATCTTCAGGATGTGATTTTGAATGGCAAGCGGTATGACCGCTATGTGGATGACTTCATCAACAGTCATCGGTATATCAACTGCAACAGTGCAATTTGCCGAAACTGCCACGAGATGAACATCCACATCGTCAAGGGACTGCTGAACGAATGCGCCCACCTTATCCAGCCTCTTTTTGAGGCATCCGACTTCTCCTTTGAGAAGTGTATGGAGTTACAAAGGAAGTATGACCGCTCGGAACCGTTGCCGCCATACAGTTGGCACGGAGCAAGGGGGCTTTTGTGGTAAGCACTCAATTTAGGGCTCAAAATTGTTGTTAGTACCTTTGTTGCTGAAATTTTTAATCAGCACATTATGTACAGCAACGAAGAATTAGAACGATTTTATTTTCAGTATCAGACCGAGGCTTTGCCCTCAGGTGAGTCAGTTCAATCATTTTGCAAGCGCAACAATGTACCTTACAACATCTTTTCCAAATGGTACAAGGATACCCGCAAAAGAATAGTGGAAGTTTCTGTGGAGGGTCGCCCTTCGGAGGCCTCGTGTCCGGATACTCAGGCTCCGGATGTTTCATCACCAAAGTCTCAGACTCCTCTCCGTATCATGGTGGATATTTCCGTGAGCAACGGCTTGCGTCTTTCCCAAAAGAACCTGAGTTATCGGGAACTTCGTCTGTTGATAGAAAAACTGGAGGTGCTATGCTGAGCGTGACAGGAATCAACCGTTTCTATTACATCCCCGGTTTTACCGATATGCGATGCAAGCATTCCAGAGTCCTATCGATTATCCGTGAGCAACTCCGCCGCGAACCGGATGATGGCGATGTGTTCATAGTCATGTCCAAGGACCGTCGTATAGTCCGCATGTTCACCTATGACAACCGTTCCTACAGCTTGTTCGAGAAGAAGTTTGTGTCTGGTTATCAGTTCATGAAAGTGGTTGGACATGGAGTGGAGAAAGCCTATCGGATAGACTGGAAAGATGTAGTTCTCCTGCTGGAGAATCCTATAGTTAAGGAATTGAAAATCAAATAATTATGTTTTGCTTTCGTTTGTCTGTTTCGCTAAAATATTGTATCTTTGTATCTGAAAATCAAGGATATAATGACAAACGAACTGCGACATATAATCGACTCAAAACGGGAGCTGCTGAGACGGGAAACCATCTCACGTTCTCCCATAAATTACAGCGAAGATATGGCAAGTGACCAGAAAGACCGTTATATCCGTTACCTGATAGAGCAGCAGGAAGAGAAGGACCTGGAGCTTCGTGCCATGAAGCTGGCCGTGGAGGAATTCCAGTCCATTCATGACGGTGTAGCTGCGAGTCTGGCCAATCTCCGGCAGGAGATGGCCGAAATAAGAAGCGAGCTCTCTTCGGAGAGAAGCAAGCGCAAAGCCGCTGAATCCAGGGCGCGGAAGCTGGAGCAGCAGCTGAAGTACGCCCAGAAGAACAGGTTTGGTGACAAACGTCAGAAAGCCCGTAAGGATGAGAAGAAGGATGATGCTGCCGACCGCGAAGATGAGAAGGATAAGTTCGACGGTACTGATGAGACTGTTTCTACCCAGTCCGTCCAGGAGGATCCGGCAGCAGGACATCTTGCGGAAGAGAAGAAGGAGCGCGACCTCTCGAATCGCCCCGAAAAGTACGACACCATGTCAGTTGAAGGCGCTCCCGTCTTCCATCCTACGGACGACTCCAAGGTTCCCGGCAGGATTATAGGGCGTAAGCCAGTCAAGGTGTTCAGCTTTAAAATGTGCCTTGTAGAGGAGCAGTTCGAGATGGTACATTACGTTGAGCCGGGCAAGAAGCCCAGATGGGGTTATTTCCCGAAGGACGGCCATCCTCAGATAGTGACCAAGTTCGAGGGTACCAAAGCTACACCTGAGTTTTTGCAGGCCATCGCCTATGAGGTATATGTCAAGAACGTGACCTTCGGCCTTCTTCACCAGTGGCTTACCGACCTGGGAATGACCATATCCGCGAACACCCTCCATAATTGGCTTAAGAAAGGCAAGAAGTATCTAGACCGGCTGATTGTAGTGCTGAAGTCAATAGCCTTGGAGAAAGACTCCATAGTGAACTGCGACGAGACATGGTGCAAGGTCAGGAAGTATGACCACTACAAGAAATGCTATATATGGGTATTGGTGAACAAGGCAGAAAAGATAGCCATCTTCTTCTATGAGGATGGTTCAAGAGGCCGCGAAGTCCTCACCAACTTCCTGGGTGATGCCGAATTGAAGAGCATCATGACGGATGGCTATAATGCCTATGTATTTATAGGTGATGAGCTCAAATCCACCCGGTTCAAGGATACTGAACATCAGATTTGCATGGCTCATGCGATGGCAAAGTTCGCCAAGGCTGCGAATCCTGGCGGTGACGAGGCGGCCCTTCCGTTCCATGATGACCTGAGCCTCTTCTACAAGTTGGAGGACAAGTATGACGAGGAGGGTATAAGTCCTACGGAGCGTGGCAAACGACGGCAAAGCTTGGAAACGAAAGAGATAATGATAAGGCTGAGATCTAATCTCGATGCGGAACTTGCCAAGGAGGAAACAGATCGAAGTCCCTACTTGACGGAAGCGTTGAACTACCTGAAGAAGTTCTGGAACGGGATCTTTGCCTATCAAAAAGACGGGAATTATCCGATAGACAATAATATAGCGGAACGGACGATACGCAAGCTGACTACGCAGCGCAACAGCATGCTCCACTTCGGCAGTGACGAAGGAGTGGAGATGGCTGCTGCATACCATAGTGTCATCAGTACCGTGAAGCTTCATGGAATGTCTTCGTGGCACTTCCTTGGTGAATTTTTCCAAAAAATATTCAGCGGATGCCGTGATTTTCTAAGCCTGACCCCTTTGAATATCGGGTTGGCATACCCTAAATGTTAAAATAATCACTGAATCTTTAACGTATATCTTGTTGGGCACTGGCAAAGTGCCCTAAAACAGGGGTATGCCCTAAATTGAGTACATACCGGCTCCATTGTTAAAAAGTATAAAGACTTTTTTCTAAAAATATTATTCGTTGAGAATGAGATTGGAGGGTTTATATTGTTTATACGAGTAGTTCCGTACGACCCCTTTTGGGAAGTAGAGTATGAAAATGAATCGTAAGCACTCAATAGCGTTCGAGGTAAATCATTGAGAAGTCTCTTACTTTGCAGCCATAAATCAAAAACAAGTATTTATGGCAAGTAGTGAAGATTACAAGAAGCTGTATGAGCTCTATCAAGTTGAAGGAGTTCCCAAAGGAATCTCGATTGTAGATTTCTGTCAGAAAAACGGAATAGTTTATAAACATTTCGAGCGATGGTTCAAGAAACGTTATTCACCAAACGACACAGGGGTTCACAGAGTGCGGTTGGTCGATGCGGATTCATCAGGCGTTCAGTCTTTGTCAGACGGTCAGCCGTCGGATCTGTCGTCCAGTTCCCCGAGAGACGAACAGGAAGATGCCACAGTCAGGCTGTTTGTCACCATCCGGACCAGCCAAGGCCTCTCCATCCAGCAGAACAACCTAACCTACCGCCAGCTGCTGTCTTTGGTAGAGAAGTTGGAGGTATTATGTTAGGGATAAAGGGAACTACCAGGTTGTGGTACGTGAGCAGCATAACCAATATGCGTTTTGGGAAATATCGTTTGTTTTCCGAGGTTGAAGCTTTGGGGCGTAACCCCTACAGCGGGGACGCTTATCTCTTCATGTCCAAAGACCGTCATACAGTGAAACTGATTCGCTATAAAGACCACAAACGTCATCTTTATGATATCACTCATGACGATGCCAAGTTCATGAAGCCTGTCATAGAGCATGATGAAATCATCTATGAGTTACAGTACAAATACTTTGTAGCCCTGCTTGAATGTCCTGTAATAGAGGCTATTGCTATTTAGTATTAATTAACTGATAATCAATTAGATATATAGATATTTATGCGATTTTGTCAACTATTTTTCGTATCTTTACTGCATGAAAAAGAAGGCTCAGACAGTAGAGGAAATGGTAATGAGATCGCATTATCTCAGTGCTTTGGATATCGAATCCAAGGCTGAAATCTCTCTGTCTGATATGGAACGCCAGGATTTCATAAACACGATCAATGACCTTCGCTCTACCATCGAGAGCCTCCGCCTGACCATTACCACCTTGCAGCGCACGATAGAAAGCCTGCACGAAGGTGAGAAGCGCTATAAGAAACAGGCTTCAGCGTATGAGGAGAAGATAGACGAACTGAGCCGTCAGTGTGAATATCTGGAATCGCTCAACAAGCGTCATTGCAAGAACCGTTTCAGCGGCAAGACGTTGAGCCAGAAGAACCGCACGGAGAATAAGAAGAAGGGCCGTGATGAGCAGGAGCCGGATTATGTAGGTCCTTCTTCATCTCATGATGATTCTGATGCATCGGACAAAGGAGATGCCGGCACTGATGCTTCCCACGGGAACAATACCTTAGGATTGGACCAGACCAAAGTCAAGTCGGAAGGGCTTAATGAGGCGAGAGGCTCCCGTGGAAGCTATGAGCAGATGGATGCCGCAGAGACGATTGTGCTGAAGTCGAAAGTTGACGGGGCTCCATCCAATTGGAAGTTCCTGAAGTTTAAGGATGTGGATGAGTACACTAAGGTGAGTTACGTAAGAAAAACCACTTTTAAGGTGGCGGTGTTTGTTGACGAATATGGGGTATATCATGAATATTATTCTCCGGAGGACCCTGAGGATGATAGGAGGCCCTATGTGAATGTCATTCCGGGCACGCATTGCACTCCGGATTTGTTCTCGGAGATTACCAGTGACCATATCCAGCTGCACATCCCCATATACCGCGAAGGCATCCGTCACGAGATTGACAAGTTCAAGATCAGCAAGAATACTGACCGTAACTGGCTCAAGGCCGGCTACCGTCTGTTCCTTCCCATATTGGATGTCATAAAGAAGAGACTGCTCAGAATCAAGTCCATTCTCCATATCGATGAGACCTGGACAGCCGTAAGAATCAAGTTGAAAGGTGACGGCACGAAGCTGGGGCACTACTTCAAGAAGTATATATGGTGCCTGGTCAACAAAGCGGAAGGCATTACCTACTTCTTCTACGACAATGACAAGAACGACAGCCGTGGCCTTCGCCCGATAGAGCACTTCCTCGGAGCTTTCGAGACAGGCACGATACAGTCGGATGCTTATGTCGTTTATGAGTTGCTGACCAACGGTAACGAGAAGCTGAAGCATGTTCTCTGCTGGGCCCACGTGAGGAACCGTTTCGAGGAGGCCTTCCAATCTTCAAAGGATGCCATAGCCGATTGGTTCGTGAAAACCATTGCAGAGCTCTACAGGGTAGAAACAGAATGCATCCTGGCCAGGATGACCCCGGAGAAGATAAAGGAAAGGCGAAATAAGAAAGATGTGGATGGCATTCTTAAAAGGCTCTACCGGAAGGCATGTGAATACCTGAACCAAAAAAAGAAACACTACAGCAAGATGACTCAGGATGCGATGAAGTACATGAAGAACGGTTGGAAAGACCTGATACGATATAGAGATGACGGGAATTATGACATCGACAATTTGGTAGCTGAAAGGGCCATCCGTCCATTCACATTACATAGAAAGAATGCGCAAGCGTTTGGTAGTGAGGAAGGGGTTCAGGAAGCCTGCCTGTTCTTTACCTTGTGCGAGACTTGCAAGAATTTTAGTGTTAACTTCAAGGAATATGTCGCTTATGCTGCTAAGGAATTGATTAGCGGTAACACCGACTATGAATCACTGGCTCCATGGGCCATTAAGCTCGTATAGCCTACTTTAAATGTTAAATACGTACTTTGTGAATTTTGTATCTTCCTTATTCCTAATAGGGTAGATGGCATTGAGTGCTTACAATGAATCACAGAAGATAAAGAATATATTGAAGGATATATTGGTGGAGGTTTACCATATTGGCAGTACAGCAGTCAAAGGGTTAGCCGCTAAATCAATCATTGATATAATGCCCGTAGTGACAAATATTAGTTTGGTTGATAAGCATAACAAAGAATTTGTAGCGATTGGTTATGAGTGTATGGGTGAGTTTGGTATTGAAGGACGTAGATATTTCCGCAAAGGCGGCGATAACAGGACACACCAGATTCATATTTTTGAGCAAAGCAATCACAAAGATATTAATAGGCATATAGCAGTAAGGGACTTTCTGCGTACACATCCAGACATCGCTTTAGAGTATGGTGAATTAAAGATGGAGCTGGCTTATCGATTCTCGGAGGATATTGAAGGCTACTGCACTGGTAAGGATGCATTTGTAAAGCAACTAGAAAAGGATGCTTTGCTATGGTATCAAAATAATGAATCATATAAAACACGATAGAAAATATATAAAAGTATGAAAGAGAGGTGTATCCTATGATAGGACCAGATAAGAAAAAACTATATCCAAATGAAAACATAAAAACTGTTTGTTAATGAAATAAATTAAGGAGGGGTTATAA
>ENA-OZMQ01000408-OZMQ01000408.1-human-gut-metagenome-genome-assembly--contig:-NODE-408-length-13389-cov-3.996175_pt1 | contig 13389 bp, 17 predicted proteins | sample MGYA00244189_ERZ653813 | MGnify/ENA primary metagenome ERZ653813 (study PRJEB26926, sample SAMN06164526) | human gut metagenome | biome: ENVO:00009003; feature: ENVO:2100002; material: ENVO:00002003...
CATAGAAAATTTCCGACTCTTTTGACCGATACAAGTTCGGATAATCCGTCGCAACAAGGGTGTTTTTCATACTTCCAAGCATGCCCTGCGGCCCTTAAACCGCAAGAATAATCTCTTTTTACGGACAACCATACGGACAACCAACACAAAGACAAAAGAAAAGGAAACCCCGCAAACCTTTCAGTTTACGGGGTTTATAATGGCACGTCCAACTGGATTCGAACCAGTGACCCACTGCTTAGAAGGCAGTTGCTCTATCCAACTGAGCTATGGACGCATGATGCGGCAAAAGAGTAACAGAGTTCATCTCAACTTGGCAAGCCCGGATCTTTGAAAAGCGCGCTTTAAGCGCCGGAGCAGCGGTCATGCGTAAAAGGAATGTCCACCAGGGTCGCTCCAAACTTCCGCACCAGAGGCTCCTGACAGGAAAACATGCGTTCCCGTTCCTCCGGTTCCGTATCTATATATCCGTGCAGATGCAGAAGACCATGCACCATGTACCGGAAAAGTTCTCTGAAAACAGGTTCTCCGAATTCCGAAGCCTGCCGGATAGCGGTGTCAAAGCTGACGAGGATCTCTCCTATTCCGTCTCCATGCGGAAAAGTAATGACATCCGTCGCCGTCGGATCATTCAAAAAACGGGCATGCACATCCCGGATGACGTCATCGGAAACCACGCTGATTTCTACTTCATCCAATCCGGAAAGTACGGGGACAGGACCTTCAGGCAACGCCAACACGGACGGAAGACAACTCTCCAAGGCTCCAATCAGGGCATCCGTAACGGATGAACTGAGCCTCCCCTCCCCCAAATGATTGTAGAGTTCAAGATTCGGTTTCATTTTCCTCCGCATCCGCTCCGTTCTTCATCTCCGTTTCCGTGGATCTTCCCTCTTGAAGGGTTCCGGCATCGGGCAACTCCATGATTTCAGGAACGGCTTTGCCTTCACCTTCCTTTTTCACCGCTTTCTCTTCTTTTTCCCTGACGGACACATCAGAGAAAGCATTTTTTTCAATTTTTGCCTCCGGATTGTGGGAAGGATAGGCAATGCGGTTGTGGTGGATGCTTTTCAGCGTCTTAATGAAACTGTTGCGAATCTTTTTGAGATCTCCGAAGGTAAGGCCGCAATCGTCCAAATGGCCGTCCACCACCCGTTGCTTCAAAAGTTCATCCACCCTTTTCTGCATTTCCTCACAGGAAATTTTACCCATGGAGCGCGTGGCGCTTTCCACGATGTCCGCCAGGCTGACGATTCCCGTTTCCTTGCTCTGCGGGTTGGGCCCCTTGTAACGGAAGTTGGATTCCACCACCTCCGGGACGTCATCCGGAGACGCCAGGCCGCTTTCCACGCGGCTCAGAATCTCATCACGGTATTGGAGGGCTTTCCGGTAAAAGAAGTAAGCCAGTGACGTGCCGTGATGCTGCTCTATAACGTCCACCAAAGGACGCGGAAGGTTGTTCTCCCTGGCCAATGCCACCCCGTCCTGAACGTGGTCGATGATGATACGGGCGCTCATGCTGGGCGTCAGCTCATCATGGGGATTGGGGCCGTCCATGATATTTTCAATGAAATAAAGGGGGTTTTGCATCTTGCCAATGTCATGGTAGTAGGCCTCCACCCGGCATTCAATGGGATTGGCCCCAATGGCTTCCGCCGCAGCTTCCGCCAGCTGGGCAACCATCAGGCAATGGTGAAAGGTTCCCGGAGCTTCCATTTGCAGCCTTTTCATGAGAGGGCGGTTCATATCCGCCATTTCCAGCCAGGAAATGGGCGTAATGATTTTAAAAGCTCCTTCTATGATAGGCAGGACACCGCTGATCAGCACGCTGGTCAGCATGCTTACGCCAAAAGCCACGGCCAGGCAAACCAGAACTCCAGTAAGGTTGTAGTCCCATGCCTGGAGATTGATGACACCCATGATGCAACACAGCACCATGACAAGCAGCCCCACAAAGAAGCCCGCTCGCAGCAACTGAGCACGATTCCGCAGGTTATGGGTAAGCAACACGGTAAGCATGCCGGAGAGAGAGCTCAGAATCCAGAATTGGACCTGCTTTTCCGGAGCATATTGCTCCGGCAGAATGAAAAATCCGCCAAGCATGCAGATGGAAATAGTGGCAAACATGCCCAAAAGAGGTCCCAGCAGCACCGTGACAACCAACGGAGCCATCATATAGGGAAGGTACAAAAGTTCATTGCCTATATCGGAAGTAATGTCAGCCGTTACATGCCGGATGAGACCAAAAAACAGGAGCTGGACCAGAACCGCCCCCCACGTGACGACAAAGGTTTTGTTTTTCCTGCGCAGGGAACCGGCGCATAACCAGTACATAGGCATCAGCGCCAGCGTCACGGAAAAAAGCAGAAAAGCTTCCGACACATGATGCCATATGGATTTTCCCCAGTGGGGACTGTAACTGCCCATCCATTGAAGCACGATGAAAACCAGCACGCACAACCCGACGGATACCGCCAGGCTGGAATCCAAACGGTCACCGGCTGAACGGGACACGGAGGCAGCCCCTTCCGGGGAGGCACTTTCTTTTGCCGCTGCGGCGGCATGCTTTTTCAGAAAATGAAACATGATAATTATTTGGGGTACACTTCGGCAACCTCCGGAATAGTGCCCAGCCGGGCCATCTCCTCTTCTATGAGGGGGTTGACGCCCTGCTGCACCATTTCCATGGAAACTCTCAGGGCATTGCGAATGGCTACAGGGGTAGAACTGCCATGCGCAATGATGGTCACGCCCCTGACGCCCAGAAGAGGGCTTCCCCCTACGGAGTCCGCAGAAAGGCGCGCTTTCATGGCACGGAATGCTCCGGAGGCGCAGGCAGCTCCAACCATACGGAACGGATTTGCCTTAAGTTCCTCTTTCAGCCATTTGCTGAAAGCCTTGGCGGTAGCCTCGCATGTTTTCAACAGGACGTTTCCGGTAAAACCGTCTGTCAGAGCCACATCTATTTCATGTTCAAAAAGATCGTGGCCTTCCACATTTCCTACGAATTTAAAAGGGAGCGCACCGCGCTCCTCCAAATGCTTCAACAGACAAAAAGTTCCCTTGGTAAAATCTGTTCCCTTTTCATCTTCAGAGCCATTGCTCATAACTCCCACCTTAGGCATCTGTTTGCCGTAAACAGAACGCGCCAGAATGCTGGCCATAACGGCATACCCTACCAAATGCCGGGGCTTGGCATCCGGGTTGGCTCCGGTATCAGTCACATTGCAGACTCCGAATTCATTCGGAAGCTGGGTCACAATGCCCGCACGTTCCACACCATCCAGCAACCTCAGTTTGACGGTGGCAGCCGCTACAGCCGCCCCCGTATTGCCCGCGCTGACCACGGCATCCGCATCTCCGGACTTGACCAGATCCACGGAAATGGACATGGATGAATTTTTTTTCTTTCTCACCGCCAGCAATCCGGATTCATTCATTTCCACAACTTCCGCAGCCGGAACGATCTCCACGCGCGGGCCGGAAAGCCCCCAGCGGTCACAAGAGCTGCGCACCGTTTCTTCCCTTCCCACAAGATAAATTTTTTCAATGAGAGGAAAATCCTGCAGGGCCCGCTTCGCCCCGTCCACGTTAATATCGGGCGCGTTGTCGCCGCCCATCACATCCAGTGCAATCTTCATATTATCTGTTGAAGAAATGTGTTAGCAGAAAAAACAGTCCGCTTCAAGCAAGTTCAGCCGCTTTGCGAAGCAAAAGCGGCTGGAAAGTCTATATGATAGCGCCGCAATACGGCGATAATTTTCAAGGCAAATGCGGCGCCCGCGGAACTTACGCTTCCGCTTTCACCACAATTTCCTTGCCGGAACGGGTCGTGTACGTACCGCAATTGGGGCAAGCGGTATGGCCGGGGGTGCTGCTGCCGCAATTCTGGCACTTGCGGAGCTTCGGCGCGCGCCATGCCTGAGCGGCAAGGCGGGTACGCTGCTTCATCTTGGACGTTCTGCGCTTAGGTGCTGCCATAATTTTAGTTGGTAAAAAGGTGATTAATGATGATCTCCCAGTTCATTGAGGGCGTCCCACACGCCGCTATTCCTGATCGGGGCAGAACTGTTTACACCCGTTCCCCCCTCTTTGTCCACTCCAAAATACGGAGTTTTCGCCATACAGTCGTTTTCCATGCCTCCGTCAGCACACTTCGGGTATGCCGGAAAATCCAGAACTATTTCTTCCCTCAAGGAATCTGAAACATCCACAACATTCTGTGAACCAATCTGGAAAGAAGCCGCGAAATCACAAACTTCCACCACGTAGTCAAAGTAGCCCAGGCAACGCACACAGCGGAATTTAAAGGGGGCGGAAATATTGCCTCTTACAAACAATTCATTTTCAAATCTCTGCACATGCAGATCAAAAGCAAGAGGACCAATGGAAGTAACCTCTTCATCATCAATGCCGAAAATTTCAGAATCCAGTTCGCCGCTGTATTTTTTCCCTGCCTCCGGCAAGTTCTCCAGTTCTACCAGCAATCTTTTCATGAGTATATCTTACAGGCATACTTAATGCCTGACAAGCAGGCAGGGCGGCACCATTCATGGAAAATGACACATCCGTCCCTCTTTCAGGCAATGCCCGAATTCGCTCCGGCCTAACCGGGAGGCCATTCCAGCTTGCGGCCTGCCAACAGATGCATGTGCAAATGGGGGACAGCTTCCCCGGCGTCATGCCCATTGTTGATGACCAGGCGAAAGCCATCTTCATCCAGATGAAGAGTCCGGGCAGTCCGCCCGACTGCCAGCATCATGTGTCCCAGAAGGGCGGCATCTTCCTCCCCGGCCTCGGAAAGGCGGGGAATGGGCTTGCGCGGAACAAGCAGCAAATGTTCCGGTGCTTGTGGACTAATGTCCCGGAAGCAAACACACAGGTCATCCTGATATACGATGTCCGCGGGGATTTCCCCTGAACAGATTTTTTCAAATAACGTAGCGGCCATAAAATCAAAAAGGAATCTGCAATGACTTTAACATGTTTTGCAAACCGTGGGCAAGTTATTCCCTGACGGCTGAAGCGCGTCGCAGGCGATCCATAATAGCGCGGCCCAGGCCGGATTCCGGAACGGATTCCGCCACAATGACGTCAATAGCTTCATTTTCATCCATCTGTCTCATCAGGGCAAACAGGCGCACGGCAGCTTCTGCCAGTCGCCCGCTGCCGGGACTCATGGCTACCACTTCCGCCCAGTCCCCTTCCCGGGCAAGAGTGGACGTTCCTTCATAGGAAAGCAAGCCGTACTTCACCCCCTCCACCGGGGCAAAATTTTCCCCCGGTTCCAGCAGCAGCATAGGTTTGCGCGGGGCGTAATGGCTGGTGAGCTGCCCCGGCGCATCCGCCGGAGATTCTTCCGAAACAGGACGGCAGGAAGGCTTGCGGCGCACCACCTTGACCAGGTTGCGAAATTGTTCCCGGGTCACCGGCCCCTCACGCAGCAATTCCAGAGAGGGCTTGCCCTTCTCGTCAAGCACAGGGCGCACAATCGTGCTTTCCAGCCCCTCGGAACAGGCTCCGGCATCCAGAATCATTTCAATACTGCCCCCCAATTCCTTCTGTACGGCAGAGGCGGAAGTAGGGCTGATATGGCCGAAGCGGTTGGCGCTGGGCGCAGCTATAGGACGCCCCAGCGCTTTCGCCACCCCCCGCATGGCAGGATGAGCGCTTACGCGAACGGCCACCGTAGGAAGGCCGCTGGTTACAATATCCGGAATGATATCCGCCTTTGGCAACACCAAGGTCAGCGGCCCCGGCCAGAATCTGGAGGCAAGCGTATGCACCAGATCTTTCAGCCCCTCCGGAACGGCGGTATATTTTTCCACCTCACTCCCATGATGCACATGAATAATCAGCGGATCAAAAGAAGGCCTTCCCTTGGCTTCAAAAATCCTTGCTACCGCTTCCGGGTTCAAGGCATCCGCCCCCAGGCCGTATACAGTCTCCGTGGGAATCCCTACCAGCGCGCCCGCACCCAGAGCTTCCGCCGCACGGGCATACAGTTTGCGGTTGTCTGACAGGGGATCTACCTCGAACAATTCGGTTTGCATGGCTTTATCCTTGCCTGAAGAAGCTCCTGCGTCAAGCAAGACCTCCTTCCCCTGAAAGGAGAAAACAGACAAATGAATAAGAGCACGTCCTGCGGCCTCATACTTCCCCTCTCTTTTTCCAACTGCCTTTACTTCACTCCACCCTTACGGACTTCCCCGAGTGAAAGCTGGCGCAGGAAAAGGCCATTCCGCTAAAAAGTTGTTTTCTCACGCTACCGGATTGAGTACAATCAAGCCATGAATAGGGCCGCATCAACATCCTTGCCAAACATCATCCTGATCGGGCTGATGGGATGCGGCAAAACTACCATCGGAAAGGAACTGCACCGGGAAACGAACCTTGGTTTTACGGATACGGACCAGTTAATTGAACGCCAGACGGGAATGCACATTCCGCAGATTTTCAAAATTCATGGGGAATCACATTTTCGAGACCTGGAAACCGGAATCCTGCAACAGCTTCAGATGGCCGCCGCACAAAGCCGCATTATTTCCACAGGAGGAGGCATCATTATCAGACCGGAAAACCGGCTGCTACTGAAAAAACTGGGCTTCGTCGTCTGGCTCCATACAGACGTAAACATCCTGTACCAGCGTATTTCCAGATGCACCAACCGCCCCCTGCTCCAACAACCCAATCCCAAGGCCGTGCTGGAACATCTCATGAATGAACGGCATGATTTTTACCAGGAAACGGCGCACTTGACCATTGATACGGCCAATCTCCACATCCATGAAATCGCATTCGGCATTCTGGAATCCGCCAGAGTATTCCGGTCCCGACGGCAATAATGCCGACCCGTTTTTCCGTGAGCGGGAAATTTTCTCTTTCTGATTCATCCTAACGCAAGCGCTTCCGGGGAAGCCCTTTTTCCCGCTCCACGCACAAGAAACAACAAAAGGCGATCCCCATTAAAGGAACGCCTTCAGGAAAATAATAATGCACCGGAAAAGGCTTAAGCCTTACGGGCCTTACGGATCATTGAATTCACCGTTTCAGAGGGCTGTGCTCCGTTGGCAAGCCATTTGTCAACCTTTTCCAGATTGATGGTATAGTTGACGCCTTCCTTCATGGGGTCATAGGAGCCCACTTGCTCAATGTAACGGCCGTCACGACGCGCGCGGCTGTCGACAACGACGATTTTGTAGTAAGGACGGTCCTTGGAACCCTGACGGTTGAGTCTGATTGCTACTGCCATATCAATTATAAATAAAAGGTGTTAATGGAAAACTTGCGCGCCTTGCCACTCACATGCGTGCGCGTTCGGCTTTCCACAGCGGGTGCAGATGTATGCGATATAATGGAGTCATTGTCAATACCAGAGTTATTTTTACAGGAAAAAAGCCTCTCCTCCATTTCTGCATCAGGAAAAATTTTCCACCGCCATGCGGCCAAAAGAATACAGCATGCTGAATCCGAACCCCGCCAGCACAAGGGACAATATTCCATCCAGTATTCCGGCATACCGTCCGTAAAAGGAACGAATGGGCTGCCAGCGGAAAACAAGAGCCCACAAAATCCAGCCCGCCGTTCCCGTCGCCACGATTAAAAAACCGATAAAAAGAGCATAGGAAGGATCATGATTTTTTTCCAACAGCGGAGCGGAAAGAGCCACAAAGAAAAACGTGGCCTTGGGATTCATCAGGTTAGTCACCAGAGCATCACGGTAAATACAGGAAGCCGGGGAAATATCCCCGCACTCGGCAAGGAAAGCATTCCTCCCCCTCGGCCATATTTTCTATGCCAAATACAGCATCCAGCAGGAAGCGGCGCAAAACAGCCCCACCCCTAGGAAACTGTGAAAAACGGATGCTCCTACTGTACAAGCCAGTGCAGCATGGGCAACTATTCCGGTACCAATGCCCAAAGCAGCCATCACTCCCGCTCCAAGGCCGTAAGCCAGCGTGCTCCGGGTAACAAAAGCCTGGTCGGGCCCCGGAGATGCCTGGGAAAGAAGCAGAATACCTGCGAACATAAGTTCTTCCTTCATGAAACAAAAAAACCCTTATGCCCTGGGATGCGCCTGTCTGTAAACTTCCGCCATTCTGGCACGCGTCACATGCGTGTAAATCTGGGTAGTGGATAAGGAAGCATGGCCCAGCAGTTCCTGGACGGAACGGAGATCCGCCCCTGCCTCCAGAATGTGCGTGGCGAATGTATGCCTGATCTTATGGGGAGAAATGGTAAAAGGAATGGAAGACAGCTTCACATATTTGTTCAGCATCATCTGCACGGAGCGAGCGCTTAACCGGGTTCCTATACGGGAGACAAACAAGGGGGAATTCTTCGGCAGACAGGCCATGGAAACATAAGTTTCCAGAGCAGCCAGAGCAGGAGTTCCCACAGGCAGGATGCGCTCCTTGCGCCCCTTCCCCATTACCTTCACGCCCCGGAAACGGTGGTCCACACTGCCGACATCCAGCCCTACTAATTCACTCAGGCGCATCCCGCAGGAATAAAAAAGTTCCAATATGGCGGCATCACGGTAGGGAAGCCATGCGGGAGCATTGGCGGGAACGACCGTCTTGTAGGGAAGCTCCAACAATTCCAACATCTGGTTGAGTGTCAGGAAAACGGGAAGCGTTTTTTTCCTTCTGGGAAGGGAAACGCCCGTCATCGGATTCGTCTCCAGCCCGTGCCTCCGCATCATGAAACGGTAAAAACTGCGCAGGGCGGCAAACCTCAGCCGGATGGAAGACGTGGCGGCTTCATCCTTCAGCTCCTGGAAAAGCCAGTCCCTCATCTGGTCCGGCGTACAATTCTCCCACCCTGGGAATGAATCAGCCGCCCAGGCCCTGAACTGGCGCAAGGCGCGGGCGTACACCTCCATCGTATGAGGAGAAGTCTGCTTTTCCACCTCCAGATATTGAAGAAAGTCCTGTTCCGGTTCCAGAGGAATCCTCATCATGAAGAATAAATTACTCCGTACCTTTATCCTTGTCATCCCCGGCATCCACCGGCGACTCCTTCAGCAGCACTTCACTAATATTGGCCCGGATGAACAAATCAATATCGTCCGGTTCTTCCATGGCATACAAAGGGCTGTCTTTATGGCTGTCCGCCAGAGCCTGCTCTCTCTCCACCGGGCTGAGCACACCGTCCTGGTCCAAATCGTAAAGCTCCATCATTTCCTTCATTTTGGCCTGGTACAGAGCCGCGGCATCTTTCATGACAACGGCATGTTCCTCCGGATCAATGCGGCCGTTCTCGTTGGCATCATAATTCTGCAGCAACATGTTACGAGTCAGCAGAAACAATCCGGGAGCAACCATGAAGCGCTTCCGTCCCACCGTGCGAATTTCCACCATGGGCATTTCCACCCCCTCTGCCGGAGGGGGCGGCGGAGGAATTTCCTTCCTCTCGGCGGGAGGGTAAAACGGAATTCCATCTCTCTTGTCCGGCCCGGCATCCGGCCTGCGCACCCCGCGCCGTTTCTCTACATGTTCCCGGAAAGCCCTGTACTCTTCCAGGGAAAGCCTTCCGTCCCCATCCTTATCAAACTTCCTCAGGAAGGTTTTTCTGGCCTCCCTCCGCGCAGAGCGGGCATCCTCCACCAACCGGGCCTTGTCCTGTTCGGACAAAATTCCCGTGCCCGTACTGTCATAGCGGTCCAAAACCATTTGGCGGATGAGCAAAGTCACCTGAAGGCACTCCAGTCCGGGCCTGGGGGCAGTTTCCATTTTCCCGCGGTCGCCGGAAGCCACGGATTGCCCTGCCGCAAACGGGAACAGACCGAACGCCAGCGCTGCGGAACATGACAAGATAAACATGTGGGGCAATCTCATAACCATTTTTACTAACCCCGCCGGAAAAAGACGGTTTCAAAAATAAACATCCGCCCCTGCCGGCGGGCGACACGGGCGGATGCAGGAAACGTACGGAAAGCGGAAAAACTTACTTCTCCACTTGAACGATCGCGTTCTTTTCCAATTCAATCACCACGCCTTCCGCAATCTTGAGAGAAACAGTGCGCTCATTCACCTTCTCCACAAAACCGTGCAGCCCTGCGTTTGTAATCACCTTGTCCCCGCGCTGCAGGGCTGCGATGCGCGCCTGCTGCTCCTTCTGCGCCTTCCTCTGGGGACGGATCAGCATCACCCAGAACAGGACGATGATAATCACAAACATGAACATGGGGCTGGCGAGAATCTGCTGAAACACATTTGCGGGTTCCTGCCCGGCGGCGCCCGCCGCATCCTGAGCCTGTGCTAACATAAAGATATTCATAAAATGTCGTTTGCTTTATACCGCGCGATAAACGAATCCTTGAAGGAACCGAACGTGCCGGCGGCTATGGCCTCGCGCGCCTGGGCCATCAGCCGGAGATAGAATTCCAGATTCTGAAAAGAAAGCAATCTTAAAGCGAGTATTTCACCGGCTTTAAACAAATGCCGCACGTAAGCGCGGGAAAATTGCGTGACATGCGGATGTCCCTCCGGGTCAATTGGGCGGGAATCCGTCGCCCAGCGCTGATTCTTGATATGCATGGGGCCGTCCGGAGTCAGCGCCACGCCGTGGCGAGCCAGGCGGGTAGGCATTACGCAGTCAAACATATCCACGCCGCGGGCAATCATTTCCAGCAATTGGGGGGGGGTGCCCAGCCCCATGGCGTACCGGGGCTTCTCCTCCGGCAGCCAGGGAGCGGAATGATCAATGGCGCGGAGCATTTCATCCTCCGGCTCACCCACGGAAACGCCGCCGATGGCGTACCCGTCAAAGTCCATGGCGGCCAGTTCTTCCGCGCACTTCTTTCTTAAATCCGCATACACGGAACCCTGCACAATACCGAAATGGTGCTGACGCCCTTCCCCGGAACGGGGGCGATGTTCCTGCACCCACGCCTTGCAGCGGCGGGCCCAACGAAGCGTGTACCCCAGGGAGGCTTCCGCGTACTTCCTGTCGCAGGGATAAGGGGGGCACTCGTCAAACAGCATGGCGATATCACTGCCCAGGTCCGCCTGGATCTCCATGGACCGCTCCGGGCTCAGCATCATGTACGCCCCGTCCAAATGGTTCTGGAAACGCACCCCTTCTTCCGTAATTTTACGGAGCTTGGCAAGGGACCAGACCTGGAACCCGCCGGAATCCGTCAAAATAGGGCGGTTCCAGGAGGAAAATTTGTGTAATCCGCCCATTTGCCTAATCAAAGCGGAACCGGGGCGCAGGGACAAATGATAGGTATTTCCCAGAATAATCTCAGCTCCCAGCATCTCCAAATCCTGCGGATGCATGGTTTTCACGGAACCCTGCGTTCCCACCGGCATGAAAATGGGGGTGGGAACCCGTCCATGCGGCAACTCAAGCGACCCCAGGCGCGCAGCCGTGGAGGAATCTTTCTGATGAAGTATAAAAGGCATCGGAATCAGACTTTCTGCAATTTGATAAAGCGGGCGCGGTAAATCGGCTTTCCCATGGCCTCCCATTGAAGCTGGAAATCCGTACGGGGATAAAAAAATTCGTCCTCATCCCAACTGGCACGGCTAAACAGACCGCTGCGCGCCACATGGTCCAGCACCCACAGAAAATATCCTTCATGATCCGTCTTGAACAGGAACTCCCCGCCATCGGACAGGGAACGGTGAAGCACGGGAAGAAAATCCTCCTGCACCAGCCGGTTCTTATGATGCCTCTCCTTGGGCCAAGGATCCGGACATAAATAATGCAGCCGGGAAATGCAGCCGGGCTGCATCATCCATTCCAGAAAGTAACGGCTTTCCACACGAAACACCTTCACGTTATCCAACCCGCGGACGGCCGCCCGGGAACAAACCCCCCGTACGCGGCCCAAAAGCCGTTCTATTCCCAGAAAACGGCGCTCCGGATAATGGGCCGCCATCTGAAGCAGGAATCCTCCATCCCCACACCCCAAATCAACCTCAAACGGACCATCCGCGCCAAAAATATCAGAAGGCGCCAGCACCTTGAAAAAATCGTCTGGAATAAAGGCCGGATTTATCATGGGAATCAACGTGCGGATAAGATGCGTTACAAAACGGACTCTGTCAAACGAGAAGACCCTCTCCCCGCAAGCATGGCGGGAAGAGGCCCGAAAAAACGGGAAAAATAAGCCAGAACGGCCCGGAACCGTCAGCTCCGGCAATAAAGGCGATTATAAATTTTACGGTCAAAACGGTAATAGCGCGCGGCGCGGTGAGGAACCCCCTCCTCCTTCTCATCCAGCGGCACAATGTAGGGGCGGGAAGCGATCTTTTTGTGGAAATTACGCACATCCATGGACTTGCCGTGAATCTCCTCATTCAGCCGCCGGAGCTGAAGAGCCGTAAACTTGGCAGGCAGCATGTCATAAATCAGCGCAGGCTCCTTCTTCACGGAAGAACGCACTCTCTCCAGCGCCAGGTCAATAATATCCCGGTGATCAAACGCCAGTTCCGGCAAATCATCTACAGGAACCCAGCGGGTCTTGTGGCTTTCCATCAGTTTGCGCAGCTTGGTGGAAATCCTGAGCATGGCCATGTAGGCCACCGTCACCAGGCGTCCTATCTTCTGGCCGGAAACAGTCTCCACCCATGCCCTGTCCTCCGGATTCTTGATGCGCGATGGCGCACCGAAGGTATGGAACTGTTCCAAATGGGGGGAAGACATGCCGGTCATGTCAAACAAAACGCGGCGGGCAGCGGCATCCAGTTCTTCCTCCTCATAAATCAAATCGCCGGGCAATTTGGAAATGGCACCGGTATGGCCGGGTTCAAATTGCGTCTTCTCAACCAGAAGGACTTTCAAACCTTCTTCATCGAACCCGATCAACACACAATCCACTGAGAGATGCGGATAAAATGCCTGTCTGCTCATTATGTTATCTATTATTGTAGTAAGTTCCCAGAATCGCATCAACGCTACGCAAGCGAACCAGCCAAGTCAACCAAAATCAAAATAGAAACGGCAATGAAAAACCGGCCCGCTTGGCACCGGGAAACATCACGCCACTTCCGGAAGACTGCTTCTCACGGGCGGAAAAACGCGCCCGCGTCTTGCATTTCATCATCACCCCGTCCATATAATAAAATCATGCAGACAGGTATCCTCAGGGGAATGTCCGTGCTGGCCGGGCTGCTATGGCTGGCATCCTGCTCGTCCTCTCCCAAAAGCCGGGATTATCCGGGCTACATGACCCGCCCCTATACCATCCGGGGGCATCGCTACCATCCCATGAACGTGGAACAGGCGCTGGTGTATGAACAAACGGGAATTGCCTCCCATTACAATGAATGCGCCCTTTGGGGGCTCGTCAGCGGAAAAACGGCAATCGGAGAAAACGTGCGCCCCTGGCATCTGCACGCAGCGCATCCCCTGTCTCTTATACACATCTCCGAGCCC
>ENA-OZMQ01000419-OZMQ01000419.1-human-gut-metagenome-genome-assembly--contig:-NODE-419-length-13021-cov-4.503085_pt1 | contig 13021 bp, 10 predicted proteins | sample MGYA00244189_ERZ653813 | MGnify/ENA primary metagenome ERZ653813 (study PRJEB26926, sample SAMN06164526) | human gut metagenome | biome: ENVO:00009003; feature: ENVO:2100002; material: ENVO:00002003...
ACGAGATTAGCTGCAGTCTCGTGGGCTCGGAGATGTGTATAAGAGACAGGGAATTCATATCCGAGGGCGCAGGCTGATTGATGAAGCCATGTCCGCCTTTGCGGACCTGATGGATCTTCAGGAGCGCATTGATGTCCTGACGCGGGAAATGGCGGGGCTGGATCCCCGTTCCGCCGCCTACTCTGAAGTTCTCAATGAAATCGGGGAATTGGAACTGGTGCTGCATGCCCATAATTCCGCCCGGCTGCGTCCCCGGACGGAATCCATCCTGCGCGGCCTGGGATTCAAAGACAGGGATTTTGACCGGGATTGCGGAGAATTTTCCGGCGGCTGGCAAATGCGCATCGCATTAGCCAAACTGCTGCTCCGGGAGCCTGAAGTGCTGCTTCTGGACGAACCTACCAACCATTTGGACATCCAGTCCCAACGGTGGATGGAACAATATCTGCGCTCCTACCGGGGCGCTATCATCCTTATTTCCCATGATGTGGCGCTTCTGGATGCTCTGGTTTCCCGTACGATTGCTTTTTACCACGGCCGGGCGGAGGAATACGCGGGCAATTTTTCCTATTTTCTGAAAGAAAGCGTGCTGCGGAAGGAAATTCTGCTGCGCCAGAAAAAGGCTCAGGACCGGGAGATTGCCAAAACGAAGGAATTTATCGACCGTTTCCGTTATAAAGCCACCAAGGCTTCTCTGGTGCAGTCCCGCATCAAGCAGCTGGAAAAAGTGGAACTGATTGAGGTGGAAGAGGATGATGCCGTCATGAACTTTCACTTTCCTGCTCCTCCCGCTGGCGCCCATTCTGTGGTCAGGCTGGAAAAGGTTTCCAAACATTATGGTTCCGTTTCCGTTTTTGAGAATGTGGATTTTGAAATCGTCAAGGGGGACCGCATTGCCATTGTAGGAGTAAACGGGGCGGGGAAATCCACATTTTCCCGCCTTATTTCCGGCGGAGAGGCCCCCAGTTCCGGCAGCGTGACCATGGGACGCCATACGCAGGTAGCTTTTTTCTCCCAGACGCATGCTGATGATCTGGATCCGGATAAAACGATTCTGGAGTGCGTGGAAGCTGCCGCCACGCGGGAATCTGCGCCCATGGTCCGGAATCTGCTTGGCTGTTTCCTGTTCCGGGGGGATGACGTACACAAGCGCGTTGGCGTGCTTTCCGGAGGCGAGCGCTCCCGCGTAGCGCTGGTGTGCATGCTTTTGCATCCGGCCAATTTCCTGATTCTGGATGAACCGACCAATCATCTGGACATCCAGTCCCAGCAGGTGCTTCAGAAGGCTCTGTCCGAATATCCGGGTTCCTACTGCATCGTCTCCCACAACCGCAGTTTTTTGGATCCCATCGTGACGAAAGTGCTGGAATTTGTACCGGGAGAGAAACCGCGCGTTTACCTGGGCAATGTTTCTGATTATTTGGAAAAGGTGGAGAGGGACCAGGCCCTGGTTGCCGCAGCCGCCTCACCCCCCTCCGGAGCGGCGGAACCGGGCGCCGGATTGGATCGCAAGGCACGCAGGCGCATGGAGGCGGAAATCCGTCAGAAGAAGACGCGCCTGCTGCGTCCGCTTCAGGAGAAACTGGAGCTGCTGGAAGAAGAAATAGCGCGGCTGGAAACGGAAAAGACGGAAATTACTTCTCAATTGGAGCGTCCGGAAGTGGCGGCTGATACGGAAGCCGTCATGGAGCTTACCTCCCGTTTTCAGCAGACGGACCGGCAGCTGGAAACCTGTTTTACACAATGGGCTGATCTTTCGGAAAAGATTGAAGAGACGGAAGCCCGCATTCAAGAAGAGGCGGAAAGAAACGTTTCCGGAAGCTGAGAGGATTTCTCAACAAAAAACAGGGCTGTTTCCGGGAACAGCCCTGTTCGGACAGAGGAAAAAATCAGAACTTCAACGCTTTTCCGGTTATACCCGGCGGCGCAGAAGCAGGGCGGCCATGCCAAGAAGGCTGAGGGAGGCCGTCGCCGGCTCCGGTACCGTGTCCCCCTGAAGATTCAACTGGGAAAGCCCCAGGAAGGTTCCTCCGGTGTTGGGAGCCTTGGCATTCACGGTGAGGGTAAAGGTTTCCCCCGCACTAACTGTGACCGGGGTATTGAAGCTGGCTTCCTGGATATCGGCCGTCGGCGTGCCGTCTTTATCAGCCTGGACTCGCTCAAAGCTCAGGTCAGCCGTGGCGGAGGAATCTCCGGCAGTCAGCGTAACGGTAGCGGTTCCCGCTTTAGTATCCGTATTGCTATGACGCTCCCCGCTTGCATTGACGAATTGAAAACCCAGGCTGAGGGAAGAAAGGACGATGTCCTGCGTAGCTGTGAAGGAAAAAGTGACAGTCCAACCGGTTTCATTTCCATTCATTTGGAGGTTGGGAACAAGAAGATCCGCTGCCAGATTGTTGGAGAGGGCGGTGGAAGGAGTGGTGAGAGTGACGGAAGCATCTTCCAGAAAATCGCTCCCAGTAGTAATGCTGGTTTGATGAAACTGGGTTTCATACAGAGTGGACGCCGCCTGTACTCCGGAAATACACAATAAAAATGTTGAAATGAAAAGAAGACTCTTCATAGCTCCATGTTAGCGGATTAGATATCCGGTGACAACAAAATTTTTTGAAGAAAAACGAGTTTCACCACGGGAAAAGAGGAAAAATTTGGAAAGTGTTTAATACACAATAAAATTTTATTTTCATAAATCATTAGTAATGTGTGTATTTATCCATTCCCATTTTCCTATCCTCTGTCACCGGATATCTAATCCGGAGGCAATCTTTCCTGCGGAGTAATAAATGAATATTTGTCCGCTGCGGAAAATCATCAGCCTGACATGGCCTGGAAGGGTTTCCGCCCATTTCCATGCAAGGGGAAAAATAGAGGGAACCGGCCCGGGAGAAACCGGCTTTCTTTCAGGATAGCCTTTTCTTCCCGCTTTTCCGTGTTTTTTTTCTGTACTCTGAAATCGTGACGCCGCACAGGGTAAGCAGAATCCCCGCCAGGGATATCCAGGTCAGGCGTTCCCCCAGAATGATGGCTGAGGCCACCACGGTTACGACCGGTATCATGTAAATGTAAACGCTGGATTTGACGGCTCCCAGAATTTCCACCACGCGGTTCCAGGTCAGAAAGCACAGTGCGGAGGCGAACAGACCCAGATACAGCAGATTGATGGCATTGACGGGTTTTGCCATCAGGCGCCAGTCCATGTTTGCAGGAAGGACCCACAGGGCGGGAATCATCAGTGCGATGCCATAGAAGAAAATGCGGCGCGTGCAGATGATCATGTTGGATGTGTTGACGCCGATTTTTTTCATCAGGATGGAATACGCCGCCCAGACGAAGGCCGCGCCCAGTGCCAGGATATCCCCCGCCGGATTCAGTTCCAGAACGAAGGCTCCGTTTGCCATGATAAGGAAGATACCTGTAAAGGCAGCGGAAAAACCCAGGAAGAAACGGCGTGAAAAGCCTTCCCCCTTCAGCAGGAAATGGGCCAGAAGGGCTGTGAAGAAAGGAACCACGGCTACGATAATGCCCACATTGGAGGCGAAGGTATAGGTCAGGGCGATGTTTTCCAGCAGGAAGTACAGGGTAACCCCGGTCAATCCCGCTCCGGCGAACAGAAGCTCCTTTTTCCAGCCGGAGAATGGAAGAAACCGCGGTTTCAGGCACCAGAGGAAGGCATATCCTATCACAAAGCGGGTAAAGAGAACCGTGACGGGGGTGAAATCCCGCAAGAGCACCTTGGTGGAGACGAAAGTGGTTCCCCAGATGATAATGGTCATGAGGGCGGCGGCATGGCCCAGGGTGCGCTGTCGGGAACTCATTAAATTGACGATGTGGGGGAGGAAGGCGTTTCCAGCGTCAGTCCCAGGATTTCCGCCGGTTCCGTATTCCTGTTCCAGACGGCATGGAGAACGCCGCCGGGAACGAGCTGGGATTCGTACTCGTGAACCGTTCTTTCTTCTCCGTCAAGCATGACAGAAACCGTTCCACGGGTGACAATGAATAAATGAGCGTGGGCATGGCGGTGCGGGGAAAGGGGGCCGCCGCCGCCGGGGGCTACTTTGGCGAAGGCTCCGCCTCTCAGGATTCCCTGACTGTCCATGAACAGGTTCCTGGCCGTGAAGCCCGTATGATTGGGAATAGAGGAAAAGGCGTCCATTTGTTTATTTGCGTGCCAGGTCGTATCCGTCCTTGCGGTCTTTAATGACCCAGCCCAGCGCTGCCACTTCCGCCCTCAGGCGGTCGGCTTCCGTCCAGTCCCGGTTCTGCTTGGCCTGCCAGCGCTGATCCGCCAGGGTGCGGATTTCTTCCGGGGCTTCCTCCTGTCCCTCCTCCGGCAGAATAATGCCGAAGGCGGCCAGAATAAAGTGGAAGGCATTCCGCAGGCGGGCCGCCTCCTCCGGTGAAAGGGAGGGGATATCCGCCTTCCTGATGGCACTGAAAACATGGCCCAGGGCTTCCGGAGTGTTCAGGTCATCGTTCAGGCTGTCCCATGCCGGCTGGAAAATCCCCAATTCCGGGAATGCCGCGCAGAATTCCTCATAGGAGGGAACGGAATCCGTTCCGGAGGCGTTCCTGAGCTGCATATCGAATTTGGACAGGCGGTTCAGCGCGGCTTTAGCGTCTTCCAGAGAGGAAAGGGTGAAATTCAACGGACGGCGGTAATAGCCCCCCGCCAGCACGTACCGGACCGCGGACGGCCTGTGGCCCAGTTTGTCCAAATCCGCCAGCGTGTACATGTTGCCCAGGGATTTGGACATCTTGCCTCCGTCCACCAGCAGGTGCGTGATGTGGAACCACAGGCGCGCGAAGCCTCCGCCGCAGGCGCAGCGGGACTGGGCCACTTCGTTTTCATGGTGGGGGAATACCAGATCCACGCCGCCGGAGTGGAGATCAAAGTCATTGCCGAAGTATTTATGGATCATGGCGGAGCATTCCAGGTGCCAGCCGGGGCGGCCTTTTCCCCAGGGAGAGGGCCAGAAGTTGTTTCCGTCTTCCGGCCTGCGGCTCTTCCACAGCACGAAGTCTGCCACGGAGTCTTTTTCATATTCGTCTGCGTTGGACCGGGTATTGGCGGTTTTTCCTAAATCCAGTTCACGTTCGTCCAGGTGGGAAAGCCTTCCGTATTCCGGGAAGGAAGAAATTCTGAAATACACGGAACCGTCTTCCGATACATAGGCATGGCCCTTTTCCACCAGTGTTTGAACCATCCGTATTTGTTCGGGAATATGGCCCACGGCGGAGGGTTCCGCATGGGGAGGCAGGCAATTAAGAGCGGCACAGTCCCGGTGGAATAGATCCGCCCAGCCTGCGGTGAATTCCGCCAGAGAAACGCCAGCCTTTTGAGAATCCCGGATAGTTTTGTCGTCCACATCCGTCAGATTGCGGATATGCGTGGTGGGCACCCCCCCCAGTTCCAGGACGCGGCGGAAGACGTCCTGCATCACGAAAGTGCGGAAATTGCCGATGTGGGCAGGGCCGTACACCGTGGGGCCGCAACAGTAAAAGCGCAGTGTTTTTCCATCCATGGGAGAAATGTCCTGGGCCGTTCTGGTGCGGGTATCGTAAAGGTGTAACATGGCGGAACGATTAGAAGGGAAGAGGGCTTCCCGGTCAAGCGGGAAAAGAAAGCCGGGGATCCGCGGTTGTCCGCGTCCCCGGCTTTGAAGAAATCATAGGATGGCGAGAGAAAGGGAAACGCTATTTGTCCGCGTTTTGCTGGCCCTTTTTATAATTCTCGTTAATACGTTCGATTTCCTCCTGGGTGATGAATTTTTCCCGGTAGGGTTTGTTTTCCACAGTGCGTTCCAGAGTATAGCCGAAACGCTTCTGGAAATGTTTCTTGTGGGTTTCCATTTTCTTTTCAAACTCTTCCAGGCTTGGACGGTTCTTGTGGCTGCCCCACGCGGTTTCGGAAACAGCCATGGCGCGGGGGTAGGTCATGTACATCAGCAATTCGCCGGAGGGAATCCATTCCGCCCACATGCAGAGGTTGATTCCCTTGATGTGCTTGACGTCATTCTTGTCCCGTCCGTTGCGGGGATCGAAGTTGTAGCAGTCTTTCAGCAGGATGGGAGCTCCGCCGGGCCGGGCGCGCACGTCGTCCGCCGGGAATTTCATCTGGGTACGCGCCAGATAATACTTGAACTGGGGGGTGACGATGAGGTCGATGCCCTGTTCCTTCGTCTTATCAATGCAACGCGGGAATTCTCCCGGCAGCCAGGACATGACGGTTTCCCCCTTGTGGTAATAGCTCTTGTTGATGTCATACCACAGGATGGGCTTTTTCCGGTGCTTGGCGAGCATGGCCGTCAGGCTTTTCGTGAAATCGCTCATCTGGGCTTCCACATTATCCCCCTGGCCCTTTTTGGCTCGGGCGGCCTGGCAGTCCGGGCACTTCTTCCAGTCCCCCATGGGGCATTCGTCACCGCCGATGTGGATGTACGGGAAAGGGAATATCTGCTGGACGGTATTGAAGGTATCCTTAAGAAACTTTTTAGTGGCCGGTTTTTGCGGGCAAATCAGCTTGGAGGAAACACCGCCGTGCGTCCATACCTGGGCCCGTTTGGTGTTGCAGCAGAATTCGGGATAGGACGCGGCCAGGGCCATGTTATGACCCGGCATTTCCACTTCCGGCAGTACCTGGATACCGCGCGCTTTGCAGTAGGCTACCAGGTCCTGGAGCTCCTTCTTGGTATACATGCCTTCATTGGCCAGCAGGGAGTTGTTCTGGCTTTCCGGAGCGGAGGGGCGGACGGCGCCGATGGTGCGGAGCTTGTCGTAGCCCGGCACGGGGAGACGCCAGCCCTGGTCTTCCGTCAGATGGAGATGCAGGACGTTGTATTTGTAATAATGCATGGCGTCCACAAAATTGTAGATCTCCTTCATGGGATAGTGGTAGCGGCCTACGTCAACCATCATGCCGCGCCAGCCGAAGTCGGGGGAATCCTGGATGCTGCCGCAGGGAAGTCCCTCAGGAGTATCCGAAAGCTGGTCCTGGAGCTGGAACAGGGTCGCCATGGCCATGGCCTTCCCGTTGGGCGTGGTATAACGGAGTTCCACGCCGCCGGGCGTCAGTTTCATGGCATACCCTTCATTGCCCAGTCCGGCGACTTTTTGCTCATGGACGATTTTGAGGTTTTTGGTAGTTCCGGGAGTTGTCGTCACGTTGACGGGCTCCGGAATAATGTTGTAGGGATTGGTTCCGGCCCAGCAGAGGGAGCCCAGGAACGCTGCGGCTAGCAAAATTGATTTCATGCGGCGCGTATGGTAATGGTTGTTGTTTGTGTGAGGATTTAAACCCTGTCCCTCCGTCGTCAATGGCGTGTTCCGGACAACCTGTTTCGGGAGGAACGGTGAATGGCGGCGTCAATCTCTGGAGGGAGCGCAGTCCCACTGCGGCTTGACGGCCAGTTTGCCGGTGGCCCCGGGGAAGCCTTCCGGTACCTGGCAGTCTTTGCGGAGCTTGCCGTACAGGGCTTTGAGCTCTTTCACGGTTTCCGCATATTCCGGTTTGTTGATGACGTTGTGCATTTGGGCCGGGTCCTTCTGGTTGTCAAAGAGCATCCATTCGTCGCTGGTCCAGATATAGGACAGCGTGTAGCGGTCCGTGCGCAGGCCATCATGGCGCGGAGCGTTGTGTTCACCCGGATTTTCGTAAAAGGCGTAGTAAAGAGAACGGTTTTTGAAATCCTGATGTTCTCCGGTCTTGAACAGGGGAGTGAGGCTGCGGCCCTGGAAGGTATTCATATTTTCCTTGGTATTTACCCCGGCCACGTCGCAGAAAGTGGGAGCATAATCCAGTTCCTGCACCATGGCGGAGGAGCGCACGCCCGGCCTGATGTGGCCCGGCCATCTCATGATGAGGGGCATGCGGAAGGATTCTTCGAAAATCCAGCGTTTGTCGTACAGGCCGTGTTCGCCCATGTAGAATCCCTGGTCTCCGCAGTAGAGCACCAGCGTATTCCTGTCCAGACCGTTTTGTTTCAGATAGTCCATGATCTGGCCGATGCTTTCGTCCACGGAAAGAACGGTGCCCAGATAGTCTTCCATATAATGGCGCCAGCGGCGCAGCAAAATGTCGCGCTGCGTTTTGATTTTCCCGTTTTTAATATCTTTGACAAGCTGTACGGTACGGGCCTTGTGGTAGTTGTACCAGGCTTCCTTCTGCTGCGGGTCCATGCGCACCCATTCCGGCATTTCCCAGTCATACTGAGTATGCAGGGTCTTGGATTCCGGGCAGGAAAGCATTTTCTGGATGTCTTCGGGGACCACCTCCTTGATCAGGTGTTCGTCAGACCATACGTTGAAATGGTTGAGCAGGGTTTGTTCCGTCATTTTCAGGAATTCCGGGCGGTCTGCAAAATCGTCTTCCAGATTGGCGGGCGGGTCAATGGCGTCCGCATACTGTTTGGCGCGGCCCAGATTCTGAATGGAGGGGCACCAGCAACGGTGGGGTGCCTTGTGGCCCACGACGAGCATGAAGGGTTTGTTCTTGTCCCTCTGGTCCAGCCATTTGAGGCTTTTTTGCGTAACCAGTTCCGTGGCATAGCCGGGCTCCGTTTTCACCACGCGTTTGCCGTCCTTGCCGGGAGTGATGAAATCCGGATTGAAATAGTTGCCCTGGCCGGGGAAAATTTCCCAGTAATCGAATCCGGTGGGGTCGGATTCATATTTGGACGTATCTCCCTTGGCGCCCGGCGGAATGGCTTCCAGGTGCCACTTGCCGACAATGGCCGTCTGGTAACCGGCCTTTTGGAGCATTTTCGGGAAAGTGGGCTGGGAACCGTCAAAGGGAGCCGCATGTTCGTTGAAGAGGTACCCGTTCATGTGGGAATGGCGGCCAGTGTAAATACAGGCCCGCGAAGGTCCGCACAGGGAGTTGGCGCAGTAGCTCCGGTCAAAGACCATGCCTTCGTCCGCCAGTTTGCGGAAGTTCGGATAAGGCATGGGAGAATCCTTTTCACAGGTGCCCAGGGTCTGGTAGGAATGGTCGTCGGTGACAATGACCACGATGTTGGGGCGCTGGTCCGGCGTCTGCTTTTGAGGCTGGTCCGCGGAAGCGGACAGGGAACAGGCCGCAAGCATCAGGGCGGTGGCGGCATGACGGTTCATTGTTGAAATCATGAATTAAACAGGCGAATGGTTGGAGGGGGATGCGGCAGAATTTGTCCGCAAGGGCATTCCTGCCGGTCCGGAAAAGACCACATCCCCGAAAGAAAAAACGCTGGAAGAGAGTTTTAGGAAAAATAAAACATCAGTTTCATATTTCAATACAAAAATGGGGATGGAGCGGAAGCCCATGAATAAGCCGTTCCGCAGCCGGACGGCAGGGGAAAAGCCGTTCAGGCGCCACGTGGGCCGGAGCGCTTGTTCCGGCCGTTGTTTTCATGGGATTCTTTCTGCTCCAGGAGCCATGTTCTGTCTTCAAGGCTGAGCCTTTTCAGGGATGTTCTGCTCTGGTGCCCGTCCAGCTCCTGAAGCCAGAGGGTCTGGGTCTTTTCCGAATAACGGGAAAGTTTGGCGAAGACGGTATTTCCGTTGACTCCTGTCCAGACCCGGTAGCCTTTGGGAATCAGCGTTTTTTTAAACTCTTCATATTGCTGCTTCGCCAGTTTGACGCTGTTCTTGATCTGGTCAAAATAAAGGGCGTTTTGTCCGGTATAATAACCGCGCAACGTATCCACTTTGGAGCCGTCCGGAGACATGACCAGAAGCACGGGCGTTCCTCTCACGCCAAACAGGGAGGGAGCCTTTTTCACATACTCCAGCATCTTCTGGCGCTTCCTGTAAACAGGTTCGCTTTCAAATTTTTCCGCCTGGTCGTAACAGACGCGGACGACATTCCTTTTCGCCCAGTCTTCAAATTCCTTCGTATGGAGGAGTTCTGCCCCCAGCTTTTTGCTGGGAGGGCTGCCCACGGAATGGTGGAACCAGATGAGAATGGGTTTTCCGGTACTCTGGGCTTCCCGGAGGGCGGTGGGATAGCTTTGGATCCAGCGTTCGTTTTCCTTACGCTGGGCGAAAGCTTCTTCCAGCCCGGGGATGGGGGCGTCCGGGTCATGAGCGTCCGTGTAATAGACGGCCCCGCTGTCTGCCCTGGTCATTTCCTCCTGTGTGGTGGCGGTAAGATGGGTGGCCTGTTGCTGATTCGGAGTAGTGCTCAACAGCCCCGTCGGCACATTGGCGATGGAATTGGTCTTGTTATCCTGCATGTATTCCGAAAGGCTTTTTTTTACCTTCGGTTCTTCCTGTTCCGGAGAGGTTCCCACGCAGGAACAGAGAGCCGCGGACGCAAACAGGAGCATGGACAGCCTGGGCAGACTCATGGCTGACCTGATAGCATAACAGGGAAAAATGCGCAACCGGGAATTGTTCAACGGCCGCGGCGGTTTCAGTTTTTCTTGGCTTCCTGTTCCTTCTGCTTCCGGTCCCGTATGGCGATATCCAGGGGATGCGTGTAGCAGTCGTTGATGTGGCTTACCCTGCCGGTGCGCAGCTTCTTTTTGTACCGTTTGCCCCCGATTTCCCCTGAACAGGAATTCGGACCCCGGAACGCGACCCACGGTCCGGTAGATCAGCTCGTCGATTTCCTCCTCTTCCCGGTAGCCGGCCAGCCTGATGTAGCATTCCTCCTCCCGGGGATAGTTGGGGAAGTGGTGCAGGAGGTGTTTCATGGCCCATATTCAAACGGAAAAATGTATAAATCCGGGAAGGAAACGGAAGACCCCGTTTGGATGCCTTGAGGAAAGAAAATGGGTTAATCCCCCGTTTTCAGCACCTTGATGAACGCTTCCTGCGGAATGTTGATTTTTCCGATGGCCTTCATGCGCTTTTTGCCCTCCTTCTGCTTTTCCAGAAGTTTGCGCTTGCGGGTGACGTCCCCGCCGTAGCATTTGGCCGTCACGTCCTTGCGCATGGGGGAGATGCTTTCCCGGGCAATAATCTTTCCGCCAATACAGGCCTGGATGGCGACGGTGAAGAGCTGGCGGGGAATGACGTTTTTCAGGCGTTCCGCCAGTTCCCTGCCGCGGGAGGCTGCCTTGTCCTGGTGAACGATCATGGAGAAAGCATCCACCGGTTCCCCGGCGATGAGCATGTCCATTTTAATGAGCTTGGCGGCCTGGTAGCCGGCGTATTCATAATCCATGGAGCCGTAGCCGCGCGTCATGGATTTGAGCTTGTCGTTGAAATCCACCAGAATTTCCGCCAGAGGGACGGTGCAGGTGAGCATTACGCGCATGTCGTCAATGGTCTCCGTATTGTCCACGCTGCCGCGTTTTTCCAGGACAAGTTGCATGATATCCCCGATGTATTCCCCAGGAAGCATAATGAACACCTTGACGATAGGTTCCCGGATTTCCTGAATTTCCTGCGGTTCCGGGAGCAGGCTGGGATTGTCCACATTGATTTCCTCTCCATTGGTCTTGGTGACCTCATAAATCACGGAGGGGTAGGTGGAGATGATATCCATGTTGAATTCCCGGCGCAGACGCTCCTGGATGATTTCCATATGGAGCAGGCCGAGGAAGCCGCAACGGAACCCGAAGCCCAGAGCTACGGAAGATTCCGCCTGGAAGGAGAAAGCGGCGTCATTAATCTGAAGCTTCGCCATGGCCGCTTTCAGGGCTTCAAAATCGGAGGAATCCACCGGATAAATGCCGGAAAAGACCATGGGGCGGATTTCCTTGAAACCGGGCAGGGGGGATGGGCAGGGGCGCATGTAATCCGTATACGTGTCCCCGATCTTGACATCAGCCGCGGATTTCATGTTGGCAATGATGTAGCCTACGTCACCGGCTTCCAGGGAATTCGTTCGGGTCATTTTGGGAGTGAAGATACCCACTTCCTTCACTTCATACACTTCGTCCGTTGCGAAAAGTTTGACTTTCATGCCGCGGTGCACGCTGCCGGAAATGACGCGCACATAGGAGACTACGCCGCGGTAGGCGTCGTAAACGGAATCGAACACCAGGGCGCGCAGAAGGCCGTCCTGTTCCGTTTCAGGCGGAGGGATGCGCTGAACAACGGCTTCCAGAATATCGTCAATGCCGATGCCCATCTTGGCGGAGGCATGGATGGCTTCCTCATGGGGGATGCAGACGATGTCCTCCAGCTGGCGGTACACTTTGGGCAGGTTGGCGCTGGGAAGGTCAATCTTATTGATGACGGGGATAATGGCCAGATTCAGATCCATGGCCAGGTGCATGTTGGCAAGTGTCTGGGCTTCCACTCCCTGAGCTGCGTCCACAATAAGGAGGGCTCCTTCGCATGCCGCCAGGGAACGGGACACTTCATAGGAGAAATCCACATGGCCCGGCGTATCCAGCAGATTGAGCTTGTAAGTCTTTCCGTCCCCGGCCTTGTAGAAAATGGTAACGGGGTGGGACTTGATGGTGATGCCCTTTTCCCGCTCCAGGTCCATGGCATCCAGAAGCTGATCCTGCTTCTCCCGTTCGGAAATGGTATTCGTCTTTTCCAGCAGCCGGTCGGAAAGGGTGGTCTTTCCGTGGTCGATGTGAGCGATAATGGAGAAATTGCGAGTCAGTTCAATGGACATGGTGGTCTCTACCCTTCTAACATGAGTGCCCTGTGCGCGGGGAGGGTAACATAGCCCATGCGGCGGTCAAGACTTGAACATGACTGCCTCCCGTTCCCTGCCGCGTCGGCTTCATTCGCTCCGGGAAAACCGTCATTCATGACAGGGGCTGCGCTGGGAGATTGAACGTGAGGGAAGAAGGAAGGCTCTTAACCGGTACAGGCACGTGAACCTTTTCCCGTGCGGTCATTTCTTACCCAGCCAGCATATGAAATCTTTTTTAGCAGCCATTTTAAGCCTATTTATTCCCGGTCTCGGCCAGTTGTACAAGGGCCACTTTGTCCAGGCCATCATCTGGTTCCTGGTGGTGGGTGCGGCTTACGGCCTCCTGTATTGGTTCATCTTTGCACTCGTTCCTATTGTCCTGCATATCATTTGTATCTGTCTCTTATACACATCTCCGAGCCCACGAGACTGCAGCTAATCTCG
>ENA-OZMQ01000423-OZMQ01000423.1-human-gut-metagenome-genome-assembly--contig:-NODE-423-length-12875-cov-3.969735_pt1 | contig 12875 bp, 10 predicted proteins | sample MGYA00244189_ERZ653813 | MGnify/ENA primary metagenome ERZ653813 (study PRJEB26926, sample SAMN06164526) | human gut metagenome | biome: ENVO:00009003; feature: ENVO:2100002; material: ENVO:00002003...
GGCAAGGACCGTGAAAATCCGGCACAGCTGCGAGAACGCTTTGCCCGTGAACTGCGGTGGTTTACGGATATGATCGAAGTATTCTGCGGCGAATAACCGAATATCCATAATCGCTGTGATTATGGATGCGGCTTCTAGAGCAAACCTCTTAAATAATGCAGTCCCTTTACAGCGGTGATAAAATATAGTGTAGGAGATGATAGTATGCTACACAATGAAGCTAGAAAACGGGTATTGGAGGCCTGGGATAAAACTCATAATGTCAGGGAAATTGCAAAATATTTTTCAGTAAATGAAAGCACCGTATACCGCCTTATAGAAGAGTGTGCACGCACTGGCAGTTATGAGACCAGAACGCAGCTGAGAGGCCGGAAAACAATTCTTACAGAAAAACAGCACCACGATATTCTGGAACTTGTACAAGAACAACCAGATATCACAATGAAGGAATTTGCGAGAAACATCAAAATGGAAGCAGAGTTTCCGAACTCGCAGAGGAATATGCTTTATCGGAAAAGAGCATTCAGCGGATCCTGCGCTGCACAGCAGCAGACGGAAAAAATACGGACTAAATACAAAAACGGAAAGACAGCCATGGAAGACCCCCCGGGCTGTCTTTTGTATTTCTGTTGCTTTTTTCCGTTTTTCCTTGCATTTCAGAAAGATGCTGTTATAATAAGAGAAAGTGAATAAATATACATCACATGAGGAGAGAAGGAGATTATTATGAAAATGAATTTTGCAAAAAAAGCAACAGCACTTGCAATGTCCGTTTTGTTTGCTGTTTCGATGGCAGGATGCGGAAGTTCTGCATCTACCGCAAAGAAAGTAGAAGTAACATCCGTAGAGGATCTGGCAGATCTGAAGATTGGTGTACAGACCGGAACAACAGGTGATTCTCAGGCGAGCGATGCCGTTAATGCAGATTCCCAGATGCAGCGTTACAACAAAGGCGCCGATGCTATTCAGGCACTGAAAAACGGAAAGATTGACTGTGTTGTCATCGATTCCCTGCCGGCAGAAAAATTCGTTGCAGCAAACGATGATCTGAAAATTGTAGAAGGCATTTTTGATACCGAAGAGTACGCGATGTGCTTCAAAAAAGGAAATGAGTTAAGAGACGAGTTCAACACTGCATTGGCAGAGCTGAAAGAGGACGGAACTCTTGATGAGATCATGAGCAACTACATTGGTGATGAAGTCGGCCAGCATCCGTATGAGTCCCCGGCAGACGTGGACCGTTCCAACGGAACGCTTACCATGGCAACCAACGCAGAGTTCGAGCCGTGGGAGTACAAAGAGGGAAATGATATCGTTGGTATCGATGCCGACATTTCCAAGGCAATCTGCGACAAGCTTGGTTATGAGCTGAAAATCGAGGATATGTCATTTGAAACCATCCTTGCATCTGTCAACAGTGGAAAAGCAGATTTCGGCGCAGCCGGAATGACCGTTACTCCGGAGCGTGAGGAGAGTGTTGATTTCACCGATACTTACGCAAATGCAACGCAGGTTGTTATTGTAAGAAAGTAATCTAATAAGAGGAAAAAGAGCGGCTGTCCGCCAGGCAAAATGGTGCAGCCGCTCTTTTTGCAGGAAATGAAACCACAAAGGAGAGATGTATTCTATGGAAAATTTACAGCATCAGTTTAACCGCTACTTTGTAGACAACGGTGCTACAGAGTGGTGGCTGACCGGTCTGAAGACGACGCTGCTTGTCACAGTAATCGCACTGTGCATCGGTGTTGTGCTCGGACTTCTCATCGCACTGATCCGTTCAACACACGAGCAGACCGGTAAATTAAAACTTCTGAACATTGTGGCACGCGTCTATCTGACGATTATCCGCGGAACGCCGTCCATGATTCAGATTCTGTTTTTCTATTCCGTTATTTTTGCAACCGTAAACCTGAACAATATCGTGATCGGCGGAATTGCATTCGGTATTAACTCCGGTGCGTACGTTGCCGAGATTTTCCGTTCCGGAATCATGTCTGTGGATAAAGGACAGACGGAAGCGGGACGAAGCCTTGGTTTAAATTCGGCACAGACCATGCGTCTGATTATCATTCCGCAGGCGTTTAAAAATGTTCTTCCGGCGCTGATCAACGAGATGATCGTGCTGTTGAAAGAGACCGCCATCATCGGCTATATTGGAACCATCGATATTACAAAAGCAGCAACCCTGGTACAGAGCCGTACGTACGATGCGCTGGTTCCGCTTCTCTCCGCAGCGATCTTTTATCTGATTCTTGTTATGATTCTGACCTATTTCATGGGCAAACTGGAAAGGAGACTGCGTAAGAGTGACCACTAACGAAAAAGTATTAATTAAAGTTGAAAATCTGCAGAAGAGCTTCGAGGATAATAAAGTTTTAGACGGAATCAGCACAGAGATCCGTCAGGGAGAAGTTGTCGCCGTTATCGGTCCTTCCGGTTCCGGAAAATCGACGTTTCTGCGCTCCTTAAACCGTCTGGAAATTCCAACCGGCGGAAAAATTTACTTCGAGGGCGTTGACATCACGGCGCCGGAAACTGACATTGACCATGTGCGTCAGAAGATCGGAATGGTATTCCAGCAGTTCAATCTGTTTCCGCACAAAACCGTTAAGGAAAATATCTTGCTCGCTCCGGTGACGTTAAAACTAATGACACCGGAAGAAGCAGAGAAAAAAGCGATGGAGCTTCTGACCCGTGTCGGACTGCCGGACAAAGCAGATGCCTATCCGGGAAGCCTTTCCGGCGGACAGAAGCAGCGAATCGCCATCGCGCGCGCCCTTGCGATGAATCCGGATGTCATGCTGTTTGACGAACCGACTTCTGCACTCGATCCGGAGATGGTAGGAGAGGTTCTGGAAATTATGAAAGAGCTTGCCGAATCGGGCATGACCATGGTCGTTGTTACACACGAGATGGGTTTTGCCAGAGAGGTGGCAACCCGCGTCGTCTTTATCAACGAGGGAAATATTCAGGAGGAGAATACGCCGCAGGAATTCTTCGCAAATCCGCAGCACCCGCGCCTGAGAGAATTTTTATCGAAAGTATTATAAGGAAAAGAAATGAGAAAAACCGATGTTCTGTGAAAATAACACGCACAGAACATCGGTTTTTTGATGTTATAGAAAGAACTTATTTGGAAATCGGGCGGGTAGCTTCTTTCAGCCACTCTTTTTCGTCCCCTTCCAGATAAGGAGAAATCTTCTCATACACTTCTTTGTGGTAATTATTCAGCAGCTCGACATCTTTCTCCGTCATATACTGCGTATCGATACCGTCGAGGTCGATCGGAACCATGGTAACGAACTCAAAGCGCATGAACTGGCCATACATGTTCTTTTCTGCTTTGCGGCAGAGCATGAGGTTCTCGGTACGGATACCGTGGCTTCCTTCAATATAGATACCTGGTTCGTCGGAGGTCAGCATGCCTTCCTCGAGAACGGCATTTTCCATGCGCTCCGGAACCATTTTCCAGCGGAAACCGTTTGGACGCTCATGGACATTTAAGAGATAGCCGACGCCGTGGCCGGTTCCGTGATTGAAGTCAAGACCTCTCTCCCAGAATGCCTGTCTTGCGAGGTAATCGAGGTTGATGCCAATGCATCCATGGAGAAATTTTGCATTTCCAAGACGCAGGGTTCCCATCGCGGTGATGGTGAAATGCTCTTTTTCTTCCTCAGTCAGCGGTCCGACAACAATGGTTCTTGTGATATCGGTTGTTCCTTCATAATACTGTCCGCCGGAATCCACGAGGTACATGCCTTTTGGCTGTAGAACGGAGAAATCTTCTTTCGTTGCCTGATAATGGCACATAGCGGCATTCGGGCCGTAAGCGGAGATGGTTCCGAAACTCGGCTCAATGTAGCCTTCCTGCTCTTTTCGGAAGGATTCCAGTTTCTCTGCAACGGAAACTTCGTCCATCGGGATTTTGCCGATGTTTTTCTTTAACCAGTAAACGAAACGGGTTACAGCAACGCCGTCTTTGACGTGGGCTTTGCGGATATTTTCCATCTCAACTGGTGTTTTCAATGCCTTTAAGGAGGAAGCCGGGTTCATCACATTGACAATCGTGTTTTCACCCATGACGCTCTGGCAGATCGTGTAGTTGACTTTGGCTTTCTCCAGAAGAATCGTTTTTCCTGTGATGCCGGCAGCGAAATCATAGACAGCATCGTATGGATGAATCGAAATACCAAGACCGGCAAGATACTGTTTCACTTCATCATTTAAAGTTGCTTCCTGAATAAACAGATGGCCTTCGGTTTCGGTCAGAATGAGGTAGGAGAGGACAACCGGATTGCACGGAATATCGTTTCCGCGGATATTCAGCATCCAGGCGATATCGTCGAGCGCGGTCAGGATATGCACCTCGGCACCGTTCTCTTTCATCTTTTCGCGGACTTTTGCAAGACGGTCAGCAGCGGACTCGCCGGTATATTTGGAATCAAGAAGCCATACCGGTTCTGCAGAAAGTGCTGGGCGGTCGGACCAGATTTCACCGATCAGGTCACTTCGATAGGAGAGAAAACGCTCCGGAAGTGTCTTTTCCAGTGTCTCACCGAGCATCTCATTGACAACGCGGCCGTCGAAGCCGATGGTCATGCCTTCTTTTGTATTTGCCTGCAGGTATTCCTCTACGGTCGGAACACCTTCCTGGCCCATTTTCATTAAAGTAACGCCGGTTCCGGCAAGCTCTTTGGCTGCTTGTACGAAGTAGCGGCCGTCGGTCCAGAGGCACGCTTCATCCTGGGTAATAACGGCGGTTCCGGCAGAACCGGTAAAGCCTGTGATATACGTTCTTGCTTTAAAGTAAGTTCCTACATATTCAGATTCATGGTAATCGGCGGTCGGAACCAGATAAGCGTCCACGCCGTAGGCTCTCATTTTTTCGCGGAGAGCAGCTAATCTTTCTGGTATCATAATTTTTTCCTCATCTTTCTTTTCGAAAAATACTGCCGGCATTTTTTTCAGGATGCCGACATTTTTATTCTATCACATTTTCCAGATCTGTCAAAGTGATGATTGAGAATTTGTCTCACTGTTTCCGAAATTTTCTAAAATCGTTTCGCATTTGGAGATTTTTCCTATTTTTCAAGAGCTTTTTTGTACCATTTTGGTTAAAAAAGCAGTAAGATAAAAATAAAGTGAAAAGCGTGGCGAAACTACGCGAAAAAGCAGAAACTATGAAGAAAGGGGGACATACTGTAATGCATACAATATGTCTGAAAGACAACTGGACATTAACTGTCCTCGGAAAAAATGTTTACGATATTCCGGAAACTCCAATTGAAACGAAGGTACCGTCTACCGTTTACGGCACCCTTTTGGAGAAAGGCCTGATCCCGGATCCATTTTATCGTGACAATGAGCTCGATGCACTGAAATTGATGGAGAACGATTTCGCATACGAGACAACGATCGTGATCAGTGAGGAAGACAGAAAAGCGGACCGTCTGTTTTTACACTTCGACGGAATTGATACCATCGCAGATGTTTATCTGAACGGAGAGAAAATCGGCTCCGCAGACAACATGAACCGTGTCTGGGAGTATGATATTACCGATCTTGTTGCAGGTGATGCAGCCGATACCGTATATCAGGTAAAAGTGGTTCTGCATTCCCCGACAAAATTCATCGCAGAAGAAGAAGCAAAATGCCCGGTTGGAGCAGCATCCGATGCAATGCCGGGATTCCCGCATATTCGTAAAGCAGCCTGCATGTACGGCTGGGACTGGGGTCCGCGTCTTCCAGATGCAGGACTGTTCCGTGAGGCTTCTGTTCTCGCAGTAAAAACTGCCCGTCTGGCACAGGTATTTGTAGGACAGGAGCATCATGTAACTGGAAAAAACGTTCATGGAAATGTGGTTGACTTCGTCCGCCTGACCGCAGATGCTGAAATCGAGTGGATGCCGGGTGTAACCGACGGTAAAGTAAAGATCGTAATGACCGTTACTTCCCCGGATGGAAAAACCGTTCTGACCGCAGAAAGCGGCACAATGGATCCGCTGACCAATTCTGCACCGGCAAAGAATCTGACCGGACTTACCTGTGATCTTCGCAGCAATCATGTACAGGCTTCCCTTACCGTAGAAAATCCGGAGCTGTGGTGGCCGAACGGCTATGGTGCACAGGCACTGTATCAGGTAAAGGTGGAGCTCGTTGCAGACGATATCCTGGATACCTGGGAGAAGAAGATGGGTCTTCGTACCATCACCGTAAATACTGACGTGATGGAAGATGAAGTCTTTGATGAGCATATGACCGGCCAGTCACCGGATTACGATGACGGCGACAACATGATCATGACCAACGGTGAGAAAAAAATCATCATTACCGATAAACCTGCAAAGACCGTAAAGGGCCGTAACTTTGCGTATGAAATCAACGGACTGCAGATCTTCGCGATGGGCGCTGACTACATTCCGGAGGACAATATCTTAACCCGTCAGACGAGAGAGCGTACCGATCTGCTGCTGAAATCCGCACAGGAGGCAAACTTTAACTCCTTGCGTGTATGGGGAGGCGGATACTTCCTCGATGACTTTTTCTATGATGTCTGCGATGAGAGAGGACTCCTCATCTGGCATGACTTTATGTTTGCCTGCGCATCCTACGAGCTGACAGATGACTTCGAAGAGAATATCTCCGCGGAGATCCGTCAGAATATGCGCAGACTCCGTTCCCATGCAAGTATTGCTCTATGGTGCGGAAACAACGAGATGGAAACCCAGTACGAAACGCTGGCATGGCAGAAATCTAAGAAACAGACGTATGATTACATCCATCTGTATGAGTACATCATTCCGAAAATCGTCAAAGAAGAGGATCCGGAGAAATTCTACTGGCCGTCATCCCCGTCTTCAGGCGGAAATTACGAAAACAGCAATGCAGAGAACGTCGGCGATACCCATTACTGGGGTGTATGGCACGGAAGCGAGCCGTTCACCGCTTATCGTTCCCATCATTACCGTTTCCTGTCCGAGTTCGGATTCCAGTCCTTCCCGGCACTGCAGACTGTAAAACGGTTTACCGAAGACGGCGACCGCAACATCTTCTCCCGTGTCATGGAAATGCACCAGAGAAATACGGCTGCCAACGGAAAGATCCTGAACTACATTTCACAGACATACCTGTATCCGAAGAACTTCGACGAGCTTCTGTACTGCTCACAGCTTCTTCAGGCCGATGCGATCCGTTACGGCGTTGAGCATTTCCGCCGCTTCCGCGGTACCTGCATGGGTGCTGTTGTATGGCAGCTGAACGATATCTGGCCGGTGGCATCCTGGGCAAGCGTCGATTACTACGGAAACTGGAAAGCCCTGCAGTACGCAGAGAAGAAGATGTTTGCACCGGTTCTGCTTTCCTGCGAGGAGCATGGAGAGATTGACCAGAAACCGTTTGTCAACACATTGCCGCATCCGATCGATGTCAGTGCAGATCTTCACGTTGCGAATGAAACGGGTGAGCCGATTGTTGGAACCGTAAAATGGTCTCTGCGCCGTCCGGATTCTTCCGTAGTCAAAGAGGGAACCTTCGAGGTCAACGCACCGGCCTACGGCGGACAGTGGATGCCGCATCTTGATTTCAACGGTCAGGATCCGCTGGAAGTTCATCTGACGTATGAGCTGGTTGTCGATGGAAACGTCGTATCTTCCGGATCGACGCTGTTCTGTGCACCGAAGCATTACCATTTTGCAGATCCGAAGCTTTCTGTATCGGTAGACGGCGATACCGTAACTGTAACGGCAGAGAACTTCGCAAAATCTGTCAGCGTAGAGACCGAAAACGGTGTGCTTCGCCTGGACGATAACTTCGTTGATATGGAAGCAGGAACAAAGACCTTCCGTATTCTGCCGACCGCAGACTTTACCGCCAAGGGAACCGGCGTATCGGGCGCATACCGCGTACGAAGCGTATACGAGACAGCAGAACGATAAGGCATGGAAAAGGGCACGCAAAATGAATGCGTGCCCTTTTCTGCAAAATAACGTTATTTATTTTTTTCTGCCTGGATTTTTCTGGCCTGTTTCGGTGTGATTCCTTTTATTTTTTTATAACACCGGATGAAATAGCTGCAGTCCGGATAGCCGACTTCTCTGGCAATAAAAGAAACATCGTGACTGGAAAAAAGCAGCATGTTTTCTGCCGCATTGATTCGGGTTGCCGTAATATATTCTTTGCAGGTCATATTGTAGCGGCGGTAAAAATTCATGGAAAATGTGGAGTGCGACATGTTGCACATGGCGGCAAGTTTCTCTACGGTCAGTTCTTCAAAATAATGGGAATCAATGTATTCGGAAATCAGGTCAAAACTGATTTCGTAGGAAGGATGCACGCCGGGAGACGGAAAAGAAGTCCCGCTTTTCTGCCAGTTCCGTACAAAACGGCTGATGATTTTCCGAAGATCCGCTGTAAGAATCATGGAATAGCCAAGCTCTTTATCCCGGTATTCCTTAAGAATATCCGAAAAAAGAGGAAAAAGGTCCATTTTCCGTACCTGCTCCGGAGAAAAAATACAGGGGCAGCGGAACGTGTGGAGGCCGTGCAGAATCGAACGCAGATCCAGCTCATCCGTCTTGCAGGCGGGCAGAAGATTGGGGTCAAATTTAATCACATCATACTGCACCGGAACAGACCCTTTTGCAAGCGCGATGGAATGAACGCATTTGGGCGGAAAAAGGATCACGGATCCTTCTGTTCCGATGGATGTCACATTATCAAGGGAAACCTCAATTTCTCCTTTCAGAACGTAGAGAAGTTCTACATAATAGTGCCAGTGAGCAGGAATCGGAAGGGAGTCCCGCGTGCTGTCAAAAAGAAAAGCCTCATAAGGAGAGGCGATGGGGTCGATATATTCATATAAGTTATTCATAGATGTCTCACTTTTCGTTCGTAGTGGATGTTCCATACTGACTGTGGATGGAAACAAATTTCTTTTAGTATATAGTGATTTTATATGATTTGCAAGAAGGAATGAAGAAAGGAAAGGTTACAAGATTATCATCATGCAAAAAACAACAAATGATATGACGCAGGGCAACAGCATGAAGCTGATTTTTCAGTTTTTCCTGCCGATTCTGATCGGAAATCTTTTTCAGCAGCTTTACAGCTTTGTGGATTCCATGGTCGTTGGAAAGGGGATCGGAGATGTGGCCCTGGCAGCGGTTGGAAATACCAGTTCGGTACATTTTTTGATTCTCGGCTTTGCCATGGGACTTACCGGAGGACTTGGGATCTGTATTTCCCACTCCTTTGGAGCGAATGATATCGAAAAACTGCGGAAAGAAATTGCGATGTCGGTTTATATCTGCCTTGCCATTGGAATTGTAATTACGGTGGGCAGTCTGTTTTGGATGCGCCGTCTGTTTGTCTTTCTCCAGACACCGGAGGATATGATGACAGACACTCTGGTTTATTTTGGAACCATTCTGGCGGGCAGTACCGTTACCATTTTTAATAACTTTGCCATGACGCTGCTCCGGTCCGTCGGAAACAGTAAAGTGCCGCTGGCTTCTATGATCGTTTCGTCGGTGGTCAATATTGTGCTGGATCTTCTATTTGTATTTCCGTTTGGCATGGGCGTGTTTGGAGCGGCGCTTGCAACGGTTCTGGCGCAGGTAGTTTCTGCCCTTTACTGTCTGGTATATATCCGGCGCGCCGCAGAACTGCTTCCGCGGAAAACAGACTGGAGGGCAGATGGTGTACTTCTTGGCGCACTCGTTGGAAAAGGCCTGCCGGTAGCTGTGATGAATTCTGTAACTGCGGTGGGCGGTATGGTCCTTCAGGTTTTTGTCAATCAGATGGGAACGGCTTATGTCGCAGCTTATGCTGCATGTATGAAGGTGTGCGGTCTGTTCGAGCAGCCGGGTATAACACTTGGACTTGCACTTCTGACTTTTACAGGACAAAATTATGGAGCCGGAAAATACGATCGGATCAAACAGGGAGTCAGGGCAGGTGTCGTGCTTTCTATCCTTGTCAATCTTCCTTTTGCAGCACTGGAAATTTTCTGCCCGAAGCTTCTGGCATCCCTGATGCTGAATGATGCGACAGTCATTTCCTATACCTGTATCTTTCTGCCGGTTACCGGAGCTGCCCTGTTCGCCCTTGGCTGGCTGTTTGTCTTCCGAAACGCCTGCCAGGGAATGGGAAAAACAGTTCTGCCGATGGTGTCCGGGATTGTGGAGGTTGCCATGCGCGTCATGGTTGTGCTGCTTTTAGCACCGCGCCTTGCGTTCCGCGGAGTGGCATTCGCAGAAATTTCCGCATGGGTCGGAGCTGGAGTTATGCTTATGATTACCTACTTTTTTTATCAGAGGCGGCTCTCCGGGAAAACTCCAGATGTGAGAGGATAAAAGGAGAAGTTATATATAAAAACCCTGCCTGCACAGCTTTGTAACATAGTCTTTTCAAAGACTGAAAAACTGTGCGGGCAGGGTCTTTTGGTTAAACAAGCGTTCCCATATAGTAGAAGCCGCGGCATTCGTCCAGGGAAACGTTCTGCAGCGTTCCGATCATCGAAGCATCTCCCGGGAAATGAACCAGCGTATTGTTGCTCATACGGCCGGTGACAAGAGAAGCGTCCTGCTCATTGATACTTTCCACCAGAACTTCCTGTACGGTATGAAGATGTCTTGCGGTTACCTCGCGGGAAATTTCCTGGACCTCGGCAAGAAGACGGTCAAAACGGTCTTTTACAACATCCGCCGGGATCTGGTCTTCCATGGCAGCTGCCGGTGTTCCGGTTCTTCTGGAATACTGGAAGGTAAACGCGCTGTCGTAACGAACGCGGCGGACCACATCCAGTGTTTCCAGAAAATCTTCTTCGGTCTCACCAGGGAAACCAACGATAATATCTGTTGTCAGAGAAATATCCGGCACTTTTGCGCGGATTCGGTCTACCAGGTCAAGATACTGCTCTTTGGTATAACGGCGGTTCATCAGTTTTAAGATACGGCTGCTTCCGGACTGGAGCGGAAGATGAAGATGGAGGCAGACCTTCTCGCAGTCGCGCATTGCATCGATCAGTTCTTCCGAGAGATCCTTCGGATGTGAGGTCATGAAACGGATGCGTTTCAGCCCTTCAATCTGATTTGCCTTGCGCAGAAGCTGTGCAAACGTCATCGGCTCCTCGAGATTCTTTCCGTAGGAATTGACATTCTGACCAAGCAGCATAATTTCAACAACGCCGTCTGCAACGAGGCGTTTGATCTCTGCGATGATTTCCTCCGGCTTCCGGCTGCGTTCGCGGCCGCGCACATACGGTACGATACAGTAGCTGCAGAAGTTATTGCAGCCGAACATAATATTAACACCCGACTTGAACGGATATTTGCGGTCAACCGGGAGATTTTCCACGATTTTATCGGTATCTTTCCAGATATCGATCACCATGCGGTCCTCTGTCATGCAGCGGACAAGATACTCGGCAAAGCGGTAGATATTATGCGTTCCGAAAATCAGGTTGACGAAATGGTAGCTTTTTTTGAGTTTTTCGACAACAAGCGGCTCCTGCATCATGCATCCGCAGAGGGAAATAATCATGCCCGGATTTTTCTTTTTGTACTTGCCAAGCTGTCCAAGACGACCGTAGACACGCAGATTTGCGTTTTCACGGACGGTACAGGTGTTGTAAACAACAAAATCGGCATCTTCGGTCTCCACAATGTGGTAGCCGACGGTTTCCAGAATTCCCTCCAGTTTTTCGGAATCACGGGCGTTCATCTGGCAGCCGAAGGTTGTGATGCAGGCAGTCAGATACTCTTTTCCGTTTTGTTTTGCACGCTCCGGTACGAGCTGCTGTTTTAAAAGTGCCATAAAGTAATACTGACGCTGCGGTTCTGTCTCCGGTGCCGGAACAGTAATGTCAACATTTGCAAGATCAATGCCGGAAACCTCGGCATCCGGAACGTTTCTGAGATCTATCTTCATAAATGAAACCCTTTCTTTTTCAATATAAAATGCTAAGTACAGTAATAATGAGACGGTATAAAATGCCGTGAAAAAAGACCCGTACAGCCGGATCTTCTTTTTATTTTAGCGTATCTGATACAAAATAGCAAGAAAAACAAGATTGAAAACAGTAAAAATCAGGATATATTTTTTGCGGCAGGAAGCGTCTGCGGCCGTAATCTGGCGATAGGAGATCAGGCTTGCCATAGATGCAATTAAAGTCCCGAGGCCGCCGAGGTTGGTTCCTACAATCAGTTCCGGGATTTCTTTTGTATATCCGGAAAGCAGCATGGCGGCAGGAACATTGCTGATGATCTGGCTTGTGAGGACGGAAAGAAGCCGTTCGTGTCCGGTAATCATCTGTTCCAGATAAATACGAAGCGCTGCCATTTGTTTCATGTTTCCAATAAAAAGAAAGAAAAACACAAAAGTGAACAAAAGAGAGTAGTCTGCTCTGCGGTAAAGGCTGCGGTTCACCAGGCAGATCCCGGCAATCGTGATCAGAAGCAGAATACTATGCGGGAGAAGTTTGGCAACCGTAAGAATACAGCAGAAAAAAAGAGCTGCAAAAACTGCGATTTGCCGCGGATGAGTAATCGCTTTTTTCTCCAGGGAAACGGAAATTTTCTTTCCGGAGAAAAACAGAAAAATGCAGATCAGAAAAAGAACTGCAGCACCCAGAGTATAAGGCAGCATCATAAGCAGAAACTGCAAAAGGGAAAGTCCGGAAAGCGAATACAGATAAAGATTCTGCGGATTGCCGATAGGAGTAAACATACTGCCAAGGTTTGCAGCCATGGTCATAAAGGTGACAAGAAGTATTTTTTTCTGCTCCATATGGCACATTCGCAGAAGCAGAATGCCAAACGGAACAAAGGCTGTCTCTTATACACATCTCCGAGCCCACGAGACTGCAGCTAATCTCG
>ENA-OZMQ01000432-OZMQ01000432.1-human-gut-metagenome-genome-assembly--contig:-NODE-432-length-12701-cov-5.590938_pt1 | contig 12701 bp, 4 predicted proteins | sample MGYA00244189_ERZ653813 | MGnify/ENA primary metagenome ERZ653813 (study PRJEB26926, sample SAMN06164526) | human gut metagenome | biome: ENVO:00009003; feature: ENVO:2100002; material: ENVO:00002003...
CGAGATTAGCTGCAGTCTCGTGGGCTCGGAGATGTGTATAAGAGACAGGCAGGGAACAATGGGCTCTGTCGGAGTCCCAATATGGAAAGTTGATTGCGGAGTGGGATGCGTTGACTCCGGAAGATAAGGAAAAACTCCGGAATAATCTGGCCTCCATCCAGTTGGGAGAGCTTTACAATGAAATTCACCGCAACTGGGCTGGTGTGTGCCTCAAGCAAAAACGAACCACAGAGGCCCGCAGGGTGCTGGGGAAGATAGGAGAGGTTCCGGCTGAAGAACCGGAGAGGCCTGCCTCGCGCCGACGCCGCAGATAGCAGACCCTTCCTTCAGTTAGGCCGTTCCTTTTTTGGAAAGGAAAAGTTATCCATTGGCAGATGCCGGAGGGGCTCAGAGTTCCCAGAGGCTCCGGTCGGGAGCTTGACTAAAGCGGGATACCTGCGGTCAGCTGCGTGAGGCTGAAGGGGCTTTTTAAGGAAATGTGCCGCTTTAATCCCTTGACGTCATCAAAGAGCTTTGGCACAGGTTCCGTTTCCCTGTATCGACGGATACCCGGCATTCCGGAGAGAAAGAATGGATTTTAGGCCTTCAACAAGTTATTTGTCTCTTTTTGGGGCAAATGTAACGTTTCCGGTATGATCCATATTCTCAAGCAGAGCTGAAAAACAGCTTCTGCAGAACCTTCAGCTGCGGACTTTGGCTTTCTGTCTTACATGGCTGAGAGCCCTTTTCCCATGAACCATTTTTTCACGGCGGTCAGCTGCGGATTGACGGCGGGAGCGCACAGTATATTTTGCGAAAATTTGGCTAACCGTAAGGTTGCCCTGTTCGAAAAGTTTGAAAATATTATCTCTCACCCTCATGGCTTCCTGAAGCGCTGCGTCAGCGCCCCCGTATTGAGAATCGGAGAAATAACGGGTGAATAAACGCTTGTTCTTACAGATCGCCAACCGATAGCCCTGAAAGGCCGTTGTTTCGTAAGTGTAACGGGTGATGTTTTTACAAGGCATATGAACAGAAGTTATGGGACCGGGTGATAGAAGCAGTGATAAGCTTCTATTAGAATAGGTTCCATTTCCTGTAAAATCCAGAAAAAACACAATTTGTTAGATTGAGTGCAAAAAATGCACTACTAGATGCTTGTGGACAGGTTATTGTGGCGTGTCATCCCTGACATAAAAACAACCGTCGGAAACACGGATTTTCAATTTTTCCCCTGCATGCACCTGGTTTGTCTGCCGGATAAGCTGCTTATCCTGGTTTTCTACCAGGGCATATCCGCGGCGCAGGGTCTGTTCCGGGCTGTGTGCTTCAAGACGTGCTTGAATAAGAGTGAGTTGTGAAGATAAATCCGTCATGCGGGAGGCGGCTGCATGGGATAAACCGGCCTGAAGGGAAGCCAGAAGCTGTGTGCGCTCCCGGTTCCTGTGGGCGGGGTGGCGCATTTGCAGCTGATGTTCCAGTTTGTTAATATGCAGCGTGTTATGAAAAACTCTCGTGGTTGCGGCATTCTGCAGGGTTTCTTCCATATCGTCCAGGCGCTGGGAATAAGGAGAGAGCAGGGAATACGCATCCAACAGCTTCCCCCGCAGGTAAACATCCAGTTTCAGCTTGGAACGCAAGAGGGAATGCCGAGCGGATGCATGAAGAGCCTGTTCCATTCTGGACAGCTTGCGGAGCCATTCAGGGCCGTCCGGTGTGGCCAGTTCTGCGGCTGCGGTGGGAGTGGGTGCGCGCAGATCCGCCGCAAAATCGGCAATGGTGAAGTCCGTATCATGACCCACTGCGGAAATCACGGGAACGGTACATTCGTAAATGGCGCGCGCCACCGTTTCCTCATTGAAATTCCACAAATCCTCAATGGAGCCGCCTCCGCGTCCTACAATGAGCACGTCCACGGGCGGGAGACCGTTGAAGGGCGCTCCGGACCAAGCGCGCACGGCTGCGGCTATTTCGTGCTCCGCTCCTGCCCCCTGCACGCGTACGGGCAGCAGATAAGCCTTCACCCACGGGGCGCGGCGTTCCAATACGTGCCGTATGTCCTGGATGACGGCGCCGGTGGGGGAGGTGACGATGCCGATGGCGCGGGGGAACGTGGGAATTTTCTTTTTGTGTTCCGCGTCAAACAACCCCTCGCGCTGGAGTTTGGCTTTCAACTCCAAAAAGCGAGTCTGCAAATCTCCCTGTCCTGCAGCTTTTACCTGCCTGATGACCAGCTGGAGTTGCCCCCGGTCCGGGTATACGGTGGCGCTGCCCAGGACATGGACTTTCATCCCTTCCTGGAGCCGTATGGGGCATTTGGAAGCCGCTGCCTTGAAAAAGGCGCAGAAAATTTCCGCTCCCTGTTCCTTCAGGGTGAAATAAACGTGGCCGCTGGTGTGATGCTTGACGTTGCTCAGTTCTCCCACCACCCACTGGGTGCCCACAGCGATGCTGACCGTGTCTCTCAGGCGGTAAACGAGCTGTTTGACTGTGATGGGTTTGGGCGCGGCGGGCGTTTCCTCCGGGAATTCCATAAATTACGGTTCAAAGGGGATGTTCAGCGCTTCATACGCCAGCATCCTGCATTGCTTGATATCCAGCTTGCCGGATGGGAGCACCGGGATGCGTTCTACGGGAATAATCTCCTTGGGGCACCAGAGGGCCGGCAGCCCCTGGTCAATCAGGCCGTGCCTGATGAGGGTGCGCGCCTGGTGCACGTAATCCGTCACCAGGGTGGTGAGCAGGGCTACGGCCTCCCCTTTTACGGGGTCCGGAATGGTGACGACGGCTATCCGCCGTTCTTCGTCCGCCGGATCCAGATTCCAAATGTTCATAATGGCTGCTTCCAGGGCTTCATGAGGCACCATTTCCCCACCTATTTTGGAAAAGCGGGAAATGCGTCCTTCAATCTTCAGGAAGCCGAATTCGTCTGCGGAACCTATGTCTCCGGTTTTTAGCCAGCCGTCCACGAAAATATCGCGATCCGTCTCCGGACCGCCCAGATAGCCGGGAAAGATGTTCGGTCCTTTCAGCCAGATCATGCCGGAAGTAGTGATGGGAACCACGCGTCCCGTGTGAGGGCTGGTGATGCGTATGGCGATTCCGGGAAGGAGGGCTCCTACGGAACTCTTTTTCATGCCGGGAATGAAGTCTCCGGCGGCATTGGATGGCGCCGGGTCAATGAAGTTGACGGAACAGACGGGAGAGGCTTCCGTCAGGCCGTAGCCTTCGCATGGAATGATGCCGAATTTTTCCCGGAAAGCGGCGGAAAGGTCTTCCGGCAGTTTTTCCGCGCCAACGATCAGGTAGCGGACGGTTTTAAAGGTGTCCGGTTCGCAGCGTTTCATGAAACCGCGCAGGAAGGTGGGCGTGGTGACTACCAGACTGATTCCGTACTGCTTGATAAGGGCTCCCAGCCGTTTGGCCTCAAGAGGGGATGGATAGGTGACCATGTCGTACCCGCCGATCATCGGATACCATAGCCCGATGGTGATGCCGAAGCAGTGGAATACGGGCAGACTTCCCAGAAACCTGCTTTGCGGTTCCAGCGTAATGCGGGAGGAACATTGAGAGATGTTGGAAAGAAGGTTGTGGTGGGTCAGCGGCACGCCCTTGGGTTCCCCGGAAGAGCCGGAAGTGAACATCAGCACGGCTTCGTCCGCGCCTGTAGGTGCGTCCAGCCCCAGTTTTTTAATCATGAACCCCGCTGTCAGGAATTTGATGGCGAGGCCCCAGCGTTTGGCGGAACCTTTAAGCAGGGGAATTTCCCGCTCCATGAGGATCAGATCCCGCTGGGGGGGCCACGGGAAATTCTGGAGCTTTCGCATGAAGGTATCCGCAGTAATAAACCAGTCCACGCCGGATTGCTTTACAGAGCTGGCAAAGGCTCCTTCCGAGGCGGAATAATTGAAATTCACCGGTGTTTTCCCGGCGAACAGGCAGCCCAGATTGGCTATGGTCGCTCCCTTGCCCGGCGGAAGAATGATGCCGACCCGGCGATTCGAGGTAATTTTTTTCAACCTCTTGGCAAAGGCTACGGAAATGGCCAGTAGCTGGCCGTAAGTCAGCGTAGTGTCGTCAATGCCGTCGATGACCCGGCAATCGGAATGAAGTTTGAGGCTGCGGAAAAGGAGGGCGGACAGGGAACCGTGGAGCTGAGGCAGCGTGGCGTATGCCTGGGCGGAACATTCCAGCCACGCGGAGGTCAGGCGTGCTGCCATCTCGGCCCCAGGGGCCAGTTTGGGGAGAATATGTATCTGGATGTCCGCCTGGGCGTCCGTATCGGCCTCCGCATCCAGCACGGAGTTCGTGTAAAAACCGGCATAGACCGGTACGGGGGAGATATGCAGGGCTTCCAGGGCCTTGATGACCCGCGGAGGAATTTGGCTGATGGAACCTTTCACATGGGAGACGGGACCGGGTAGAAATACTACTTTTCTGCCTTCGTTAATGCGTTCCATGATGGCGGAACGCAGCGCGACAGGGTCGCTGCCTCCAGCCTGGAACAGGATGCCGTCCGCTTTAGTGGATTCCAGATGGGAGGCGGTGGCCGTATCCGGGGGGAGACCTTCTTCCACCAGGTAAGTCATGCGGTCCCTGCCCAGTTCTTTTTCGAACATCAGTAGGGTTTTATAAGATACTTTGTTGAAGATCAACAGATCACCTGAGTCGGATAAATTGGAGGAACCAAAAATGGCCATGGGAAAAGGATAAAAAATTTGCTTGAAGCATTTTAGCAACTTGAAGAGCCGGGAGCAAGGAGGAAAGGTGCATTCCCGGTTGCTTTTCCTTTATCCGGACAGGTCTTGGAAGTCTTTCCCCTCTCGGTACGTTTTTTATGGGAAGAGTGTTGTTTTTCATGGGATTGCCTGGATTTGGCGTTATCTCCTGCGAAGGAGTTTCCGCAAACCAGCTGTTCCGATATTTACTTACTGATGGATGGGCCTGGTAGGCAGCAACATCTTCGGACGAGAAGCGCTGGCGGAAATCCGCGTAAACGCGGCGCAGGACCTGGGAGACCGGAGGGGGGAAACGAACGTCTCTCTGCTGGGCAACCCCGGCTTTGCGCAAAGCGTGAGGGGGGCGAAAGTGGGAACGACGGCGCTGCAGCTGGGAGCCGGACTGAGCGTGCCGATGGGAACGAAGAGAACTATCTTCGTGAAGGGGAACGCGGACATCCGGGACGGGGCTGCTCAGTAAACGGGACGTATCAGCTACTGCTACGATTTCTGGTCTTTGCTCCGAACTTGTTTCGGGCAAACAATACACCCTCTTTTTCTATGTATGAAAGGTGAAATTCACGAAAGGTGTTATTTTGCTGCATCGTTTGTTCAGGAATGGGGAAGGGATGAAAAATAATTTTTGCGTCCATTTTTATTTTCATGTGAAATGTTGCATTGCGGATTAGCAATCCGCAGAAGCATTATCCAGAAAATAGACCAGAATCAGATATTTTTGATGTTTATAATGAAAGAGATATGGAATGTTTTTTTTGAAAAAATTCTGAATTGGATATTAAGAAGATGATGATTTCCGGGTATGCAACAGGCATTGGATCAATGTTGAATATTGACGGCGGATTGCTAATTCGGTAATAGCTATATATTGCAAACAGCCAATCAGGACGGCTGGATAGCTTTATTATTTACCCATATTTGCAAGTTATGAAGTTACGTCTACCGCTCAAGTTGTTGTCCGCCTTATTGTCGTTTTATGCCATATCCGGTTTTCATGTGTTCGCTGCTACGGAGTGGGATGGCAGCAGATATTCCGGTAATATCTATACGTGGGTAGGGAGTTCGTCCAATGATTTTCATAACGGCGGCATTGTCCTGACCAATCCGGATGGAACATACGGTCCTGTCAATACGAATTGGGGTTCCGTTTCAGAGGAGGGGAGTATTTGGAACCTTTTTGCCAATGAAACGGGACTGTCGGAATATAACACATTGCGCTTTGTCGCATCAGGCACGGAAGTGGGCGATGTCACCGTATCGGCGACCAATAAAAATCCATCCTGCTCCTTTACGCCATTTACCATGGGGGGATTGATTGTGGAGGAAGGGGCATCAGGGTTCTCCCTTGTCCCGAACAATAATGCCCAGAGGACTCTTATACTGGGGAGAGCGGGTACGGAAGAGCCGGTATTATTTACGGTTCGTGAAGATTTTTCCCTGGGTTCTTCCTCCAATGCATGGGGCCCGGTTAATGTGAATGCAGACTGGAATGTCCTTGTGGCAAATGGCAAGACGCTGAATGTTTACGGGGCACTGAATTCTTCCGGCCGGACCATTACGGTGGGCGGGGAAGGATTCAGCGGTACGTTGGTTTTAAACAATGCGGCCAATGCATCCATGACTGCTGAATGGGTCATCACCTCCGGCTCTACTGTAAGGTGCATGAATAATTCCGCTTTGGGAAGCGGCCTTGTTACGCTGGATGGGGGGACGCTTGATTTTAACTCGCAAACGATCGGATCAACCATTACGTTGAACATGAGCGGGACCGGGACATTGCAGAATGTGACAGTTGATGGAGCAATTTTATCTTATACGTCTTCATCGGGAAATGATGGGATTACTGCTTCAAATACCACGTGGACGTCCGGGAAGATAGATATTGGGCGTTTGTTGCAGGGATTTAGTGCCGAAGGTTCCAATACCGTTGATTTGGGAGCGGAGCTTGGCGAGGGCTTTAGCGTACTGGGTTTAGATACAGGGCAATACAGAATAGAAGGCAGCGTGCTGACGATAGAAGACGGGGCGATATCCAGCGTGACGTGGGTATCTGCGGGAGAAGGAGGGGAATTGGAAGAAACGGTCAAGAACGCCTTTACGCTGGCTCTTGGGGAGGGGAGTGCGGCCAACGTCAGCCTGGGATATCTGAACGGGACCCTGACGACCAGCGGGGACAAAGTCTATCAAATCACCAACACCGGCGGAACCAAAATCAACCTGTCCGGGGTATACAACAGCGGGGCGACCCTGCCGTCCGGCAACCTCAACTACCAGGGGGACATCTGGATGGACATCAACGGAGGAGCATTCGGCATCATCGCCGGAGGTGTCACCAATGAATGGGGCACCAACCTCCAGACCAGCACGCTGACTGGGGACACCCATGTGCAGCTCTCTGGAAACGCCACGGCGGAACACGTCATCGGCGGGAACAACAAGGGAGCAAGCACTACCCTGACGGGAAACACCAACGTTACCGTCAAGGATAACGCCATCGTGGCGGGAGCCATCATCGGAGGAAGCACCTCCTCCCACAATGCCGTCACCACCATCACAGGAAACACGAGCGTCCTGGTCACCAACATCCAGCACAGCAACAGCGCGACCGTCAACCTGGGAGACTTCGGCAACGTCACAGCCCAAAACTTCATCACGGGCGGAAGCGCGTGGACGGCCAACCAGACTTCAGGAACGACCATCCAGGGCAGCACCTCGGTAACGATTAATGTAGGCGATGCGGAACTCTCCGGCACGGAAGGGCACAACAACTTCGTCAAAAACATCTATGGAGGCAGTTACGCAAACACAAAATCCGAGGGCAACGGAGCCGTACAAAAAGTGGAAGGAAACTCAAGCGTCTCCATCAGCGGAAAAGAAGGAATCACCTTCACGGGAGACATCATGGGCGGCTCCTTCTGGAACTGGGGCAACGGCACGACGCTGACCACCAACGGAAACACCAGCGTCTCCATTGACGGAGGTTCCACCTTCACGGGCAAAATCGTGGGCGGCTCCTGGAGAGGAAGCACGTGGACGGCGGAAGATCCCACAGCCCTGCCCGTCAGCATTGGCGGCAACATCACCGTCACCCTTGGACAGGGCACCTACTTGGGAGACATCTACGGGGCGGGCAACTGTGGCACGGTAGGAGGCGAAGTCCACGTCTCGCTGACGGGAGGAAGCATCTTTGGGGAGGAAGGAGAAGAAAGCGGCATCACCATCGGCGGAAGCGCAGGAGCGGCGGTAGAAGGAAACAGGACGCTGGAACTCAAGGGAACCTTTGGAACCGGGGACTTCCAAAACGTCACCTTCACCCGGTTTGATGAAATCAATATCGCGCAGGAAGGAACCTCGGCCACCATCTACGCGCTGACCGACAGCCCGTCCCTGACCAAAACGGGAGCGGGAACCCTGACACTCGGGGCGGACGCGGCAGGAGCGGAAACCATCCTTGACGGAACCACGGAAGGAATCACCATCTCGGAAGGCAGCCTGAACCTCTCCGGCGCCGGCGGCAGCCATATGAAAGGAACGTGGAACATCGCCTCCGGCTCCCGTCTCACCGGAGTCAGCGGAACCGTAACCGTAGGAGAAGGAGGCCTGGACGGACTGACCATCGCCCTGGGAACGGAAAACATCGGCCAGGACACGCAGGCGTCTGGCGCCGTCATCAGCAACGGCAGCGGAACGGGAAGCGCCCCGAACCTGTCCATAGAGGGGGAAGGGCTGACGCTGGACCTGAGCAACGACGCCGTCGTCAACCTTCTGCTGGACCACAAAACCGACGACTCCTCCAGCTACCTGACCCTGACCAGCGGAACGCTGACCGTCGGCAACCTGGGCGACATCGCCTTCACTACCGACCTTCTGTCCAACTACGGCATCCGGGTCACCGGAACGGACGGAGGCAGCCTGGTGCTCAGCGGAGCGGCCACCGGCCTCTACCGCGTGCAGGAGGAAGGAGGAAACGCCCATGAAGTCAACTCCTATCAAACGCTCTCCGGCTACGCCGGCGTCGTCATCGGCGGCGGCCAGACCCTGACGGTCAACCTGGCCGGAGCCCCGGGCGAATCCGACGGACAGGGAGCTAAAATCAACAACCTGATGGGAGCCACGGGCAGCAGCCTGGTCGTCAACAACACCGGAGACGGCACGGCCGTCGTCATCCTCAACAACAAACAAATGACGACGGGAGAAGACGACATCGACCCGGCCGGCCAGGACACCGTCATGGGCGGCAGCATCACGGGAGGCAACAACGTCGCCTTCATCAAGGAAGGAACCGGGACGCTGACGGTCGGAGGAACGATGGACGTGGAAACCCTCGCCCTGCGTGAAGGAAACATCGTCCTCAACGGCGCGTCAAACACCCTGGACACCCTCACTCTGGAAGGAGGCGGCCTGACCATTAACGGCAACGCCGAAGTCGGAACCATCACCGGCACGGAAGCCGGAGGCTCCCTGACCATCCAGGGAACTCTCAACCTGACCGGAACAGGCGAAATAAACGACGGCTCCATCACCGGAACCGGCACCCTCCGCATCCAGGAAGGAGCGGAACTGGCCCTGGGCGGAGAAGCCCGGCTGGACGGAACCTCAGTCACCGCCGACGGCACGCTGGCCCTCTCCGGAACGGAATCCGGCACCATCAGCAGCCTCTCCGGCAGCGGCACCCTGTCCATGAACGGAGGCAGCCTCTCCATCTCCTCGGCAACAACCTCCTCCGGAACCTTCTCCGGCACGCTGGCAGGCAGCGGCACCCTGGACATCTCCGGGCAAGCCACCCAATACCTGCAAACCGGCAATAAGGACTACGACCTCGCCGTCCGTGACGGAGGCGTCCTGGTCCTGAAAGGCACCGCGGACGCCCCCACGCTGAACTACAACAGCATCACCGCCGGAAACAACGGCACCCTGCGTATTGAAGCCACCGGGGACGCCCAGGGCAGCGCCAACACCACGCTCAACGTGGAAAGCATCACCTTCCAGAACGGCTCCACGACGGAACTGATCTACAACTTCAACCAGGACGCCCCCTTTGGCGCCCCCATGCTGACGGCGGGCACCATCACCGTGCAGGACGGAGCCGGCTTCCTCCTCTCCAACATGGAAGGAAACGCCGCCATGAACGCGGGGAGCGACCTCCATGACGTCGTCCTGATGAGCGCCACCGGCAGCATCAGCGGCCTGGAAGACGGGCAGAGCCTCGCCGCCCGGATATCCGGCCTCTTCGCCGTCTACTACCAGGACGCCACACTGAGCCGCGACGGAAACGACATCCTGCTCAATGCCACACTCCGGCAGGAAAACCTCTTCGCCTCCGCGGCCGACACGTGGAACTCCGCCGCCGGAGCCAGCCTGCTCTGGGAAGCCCGCAAAAACCTGGACCCCGACTCCCAGCTGGCCCAATTCATGAACGGCGTCAGCACCATGATCAATGACGGCAACCTCTCCGGAGCCTCCCGCGCCATGGCGGCGGCAGCTGGGAGCACGGTCAACGCGCTGGGGACGGCGCAGAGGGACGCCCTGCGCGACCAGATGGGCTGGATCAGGAACCGGACCACCCTCATGGGCGTCAACCCGGCCTACGTCAACGACGACCTCCCCCGCTTCCACATGTGGATGGAAGGCACGGGCTCCTACGCCAAACTGGACACCCGCGGGGATGAAAGCGGCTACCAGCTCACCACCTGGGGAGGCACGGTGGGCGTGGACGCGGACCTCAGCGACCGCCTCACGGTGGGAGCGGCCTTCACGGCCGGCTACGGCGACCTGACGGCCGGCGCGGCGGACAGCGCCGACGGGCACCTGGACAGCTACTACGCCAGCCTCTTCGGCCGCTACCAGGACAGGCGCTGGGCGCACACGCTCATCCTGACGGGAGGGTGGAACGACGCGAAACTCAACCGTACGGTCAACTACGGGGAAGGAAGCTACGGGACGCAGGGAAGCACCAGCGGGTGGGGCTTTGGAGCGATGTATGAACTCACCTACGACGTGTACCTCAACGAAAACCGCAGCAGCGTGCTGCAGCCGCTGTTCAACGCCTCGGTGGTGACGACGCGGATGGACGGCTATGAGGAAACGGGTGCGGGCAACGCGGGCCTGAACGTCGGCAGGCAGGACTGGACGACGGGGACGCTGGCGCTGGGCGGCCGGTGGATGGGCCTGGTGGGCAGCAACATCTTCGGACGAGAAGCGCTGGCGGAAATCCGCGTAAACGCGGCGCAGGACCTGGGAGACCGGAGGGGGGAAACGAACGTCTCTCTGCTGGGCAACCCCGGCTTTGCGCAAAGCGTGAGGGGGGCGAAAGTGGGAACGACGGCGCTGCAGCTGGGAGCCGGACTGAGCGTGCCGATGGGAACGAAGAGAACTATCTTCGTGAAGGGGAACGCGGACATCCGGGACGGGGCTGCTCAGTAAACGGGACGTATCAGCTACTGCTACGATTTCTGGTCTTTGCTCCGAACTTGTTTCGGGCAAACAATACACCCTCTTTTTCTATGTATGAAAGGTGAAATTCACGAAAGGTGTTATTTTGCTGCATCGTTTGTTCAGGAATGGGGAAGGGATGAAAAATAATTTTTGCGTCCATTTTTATTTTCATGTGAAATGTTGCATTGCGGATTAGCAATCCGCAGAAGCATTATCCAGAAAATAGACCAGAATCAGATATTTTTGATGTTTATAATGAAAGAGATATGGAATGTTTTTTTTGAAAAAATTCTGAATTGGATATTAAGAAGATGATGATTTCCGGGTATGCAACAGGCATTGGATCAATGTTGAATATTGACGGCGGATTGCTAATTCGGTAATAGCTATATATTGCAAACAGCCAATCAGGACGGCTGGATAGCTTTATTATTTACCCATATTTGCAAGTTATGAAGTTACGTCTACCGCTCAAGTTGTTGTCCGCCTTATTGTCGTTTTATGCCATATCCGGTTTTCATGTGTTCGCTGCTACGGAGTGGGATGGCAGCAGATATTCCGGTAATATCTATACGTGGGTAGGGAGTTCGTCCAATGATTTTCATAACGGCGGCATTGTCCTGACCAATCCGGATGGAACATACGGTCCTGTCAATACGAATTGGGGTTCCGTTTCAGAGGAGGGGAGTATTTGGAACCTTTTTGCCAATGAAACGGGACTGTCGGAATATAACACATTGCGCTTTGTCGCATCAGGCACGGAAGTGGGCGATGTCACCGTATCGGCGACCAATAAAAATCCATCCTGCTCCTTTACGCCATTTACCATGGGGGGATTGATTGTGGAGGAAGGGGCATCAGGGTTCTCCCTTGTCCCGAACAATAATGCCCAGAGGACTCTTATACTGGGGAGAGCGGGTACGGAAGAGCCGGTATTATTTACGGTTCGTGAAGATTTTTCCCTGGGTTCTTCCTCCAATGCATGGGGCCCGGTTAATGTGAATGCAGACTGGAATGTCCTTGTGGCAAATGGCAAGACGCTGAATGTTTACGGGGCACTGAATTCTTCCGGCCGGACCATTACGGTGGGCGGGGAAGGATTCAGCGGTACGTTGGTTTTAAACAATGCGGCCAATGCATCCATGACTGCTGAATGGGTCATCACCTCCGGCTCTACTGTAAGGTGCATGAATAATTCCGCTTTGGGAAGCGGCCTTGTTACGCTGGATGGGGGGACGCTTGATTTTAACTCGCAAACGATCGGATCAACCATTACGTTGAACATGAGCGGGACCGGGACATTGCAGAATGTGACAGTTGATGGAGCAATTTTATCTTATACGTCTTCATCGGGAAATGATGGGATTACTGCTTCAAATACCACGTGGACGTCCGGGAAGATAGATATTGGGCGTTTGTTGCAGGGATTTAGTGCCGAAGGTTCCAATACCGTTGATTTGGGAGCGGAGCTTGGCGAGGGCTTTAGCGTACTGGGTTTAGATACAGGGCAATACAGAATAGAAGGCAGCGTGCTGACGATAGAAGACGGGG
>ENA-OZMQ01000433-OZMQ01000433.1-human-gut-metagenome-genome-assembly--contig:-NODE-433-length-12668-cov-17.835249_pt1 | contig 12668 bp, 8 predicted proteins | sample MGYA00244189_ERZ653813 | MGnify/ENA primary metagenome ERZ653813 (study PRJEB26926, sample SAMN06164526) | human gut metagenome | biome: ENVO:00009003; feature: ENVO:2100002; material: ENVO:00002003...
TCACAAGCTCTACAACTCAATGTGTCCCGCGAGTCAGCTTTGATATAATATCATCCCGGCACACATATGTCAACGGATTTACTGCAATTAATTAAAGTAGTAAAACTATCTTAAAAAACACAAATTTTCTAAATTGTCTGTTTATTATATGCAATTCTCACAATTACTATCTGACAGCCTCTATTGCTTCCTTGATATTTGCCACACCGACAATCTCAATTCCACTAATATGCGACACTCCTGCAAGACACACTTTGGGAACAATACACTTTTTAAAGCCAAGCTTCTTTGCCTCAGCAACACGCTGCTCGGACATGGTAACTCCGCGCACCTCTCCGCTTAAGCCCACCTCTCCAAAGCATATGGTATCCTCACGCACAATAATATCCTTTTTGCTTGATGCGATTGCAAGCACTATCCCAAGGTCTATCGCCGGTTCGTTCATCCTTATACCGCCTGCTATATTCACATAAGCGTCACAATCTGACAATGACAGGTTGGCTCTTTTTTCAAGGACCGCCATGAGTAGATTTACTTTATTATAATCTGTGCCATTTGCTGTACGCCTTGGATTATTAAAAAAGCTGTGACATACAAGAGCCTGTATCTCGAGAAGTATCGGGCGGCTTCCCTCTATGGAACATGTGACAATTGATCCTGATGCTCCCTCGGGCTTACCGCTAAGCATATACTCCGACGGATTTTCCACCTCAACAAGCCCCTCCGCCTTCATTTCAAATACGCCTATCTCATTGGTCGAACCAAATCTGTTCTTAACACCTCTAAGTATCCTGTACGACTCATACCTGTCACCCTCAAAATAAAGCACAGTATCAACCATATGCTCTAACGTCCTCGGCCCCGCAACCGCACCATCCTTTGTCACATGTCCTACTATAAAAACAGAAATACCCAGAGTCTTTGCAAGCTGCATAAGCACTCCGGTTGTCTCCCTGACCTGTGAGACACTGCCCGGTGCCGACGCTATCTCCTCATTGTACATAGTCTGGATGGAATCTATTACAACAACCTCCGGTTTTTTTCGTTGAATCACGTCCTTTGCTATATCAAGACTTGTCTCACATAAAAGCTCCAGTGAATCCGTAAAATCGCCAAGTCTGTCGGCACGCATCTTTATCTGATGCAGGGATTCCTCACCTGACACATAAAGTAATGGCACCTTTTTTTGTGAAAGTTCCCTGCATACCTGAAGTAGAAGTGTGGATTTTCCTATACCCGGATCTCCTCCCACAAGCACAAGTGACCCCCTCACAATTCCTCCACCAAGCACTCTGTCAAACTCGGCTATACCTGTCACTATACGCTCCTCTTTCTCGCTTTTTACTGCCGAAAGAGGCAGAACCTGTGCCGCCTTTGATTCTTTTTTTACTTTTCCCGACGAGCTTATCGACTTTTTATCTACGGTTTCCTCTACAAATGTATTCCATTCCTTACAGGCCGGGCACTGTCCCATCCATTTTGCCGATTCATAACCACATTCCTGGCAGAAAAATACAGAGGTCTTTCCTTTTGCCATATTGTTCTCCTTTATAAAATACAAAAAGCCCGGCTTTCACCGGGCTAAAAATATGCTCTATTTTCTTGATACTTTGATATCGACTGAATCAACACCCTCAAGCTCTACGCTTAAACTGAGCTTGCCGCCGAGATTTGTCTTCATAGTACCTGCAACAGCTCCAGCTATATCAATTTCGTACTCTGTCTCCTCTTCAAGGCCAAGAGTAATCTGAGCATCCTCAGGTCCCTCCACAGTAAATGTCACTGTATCAGCAGTCTCCTCGAAATCCATAACCGCTGTTCCCGGAACAGACTCGTATACAAAGAGTCCGTTTCTTTCGAGCTTTGTAATCTCCTTAAAGGTCTTTACCTTGTAGATATCTCCATCCTTCTCAAAATTGTCAAGCTTTGCCTTTGCAGCCAATGTATAATCTCCGAAGCTGAGCTTTCCGTTTTCCTCAGTACGGATTAATTCACTTATTACAGCCATTTTTATCCTCCCGTAGCTATATTGATATATTAATTATAAATCCAATTCTACTCAACAGTCAATGAAATTTGTTTGTTTTTCGTAGAAATTATTACCTTATTGCCGCGCTTAATTTTGCCGGTAATAATATCCTCTGACATACGGTCTTCAATCTCCTCCTGAAGTTTTCGTTTAAGAGGTCTTGCGCCATATTTTCTGTCATAGGCTTTGTCCACGATAAAGGATTTTGCACTGTCACGCACTGTGAGCTCTATATCAAGCTGTTCTTTACAGCGTTTCTTAAGCTCCTTTACAAGAAGTGTCACTATATGCTTCATGTCATCCTTGTTGAGAGCTCTAAATACAATAGTCTCGTCGATTCGGTTCAAAAACTCAGGTTTAAATATACGGCGGACCTCCTCCATGACACTGTTCTTCATACGCTCGTGATCCTGCTTTTCATCCTCATCAGCGCCAAAGCCAAGGCGCTTTGGTTCTATAATAGAAGAAGCTCCTGCATTTGATGTCATGATGATTATTGTATTCTTGAAATCAACCGTGCGCCCCTGTGAATCAGTGATTCTACCATCATCAAGCACCTGTAAAAGTATATTGAACACATCAGGATGTGCTTTTTCTATCTCATCAAACAGTATAACAGAAAAAGGATTGCGTCTGACCTTCTCTGAGAGCTGTCCGCCCTCCTCATGGCCCACATATCCCGGTGGTGAACCAATCATCTTTGAAACACTATGCTTTTCCATGTACTCTGACATGTCAACACGTATCATGGCATCTTCTTTGCCAAAGACAGCCTCAGCAAGCGCCTTTGATACCTCCGTCTTACCTACTCCTGTCGGTCCCAAAAACAGGAATGAGCCAATCGGCTTCTTAGGATCCTTTAAACCAACACGGCCTCGTCTGACTGCCTTTGCGACAGCAGAAACAGCCTCCTCCTGTCCTATTACACGCTTGTGAAGTATCTGTTCAAGCTTTGCAAGTCGTCCTGCCTCTGACTCTGTAAGCTTATTTACAGGTATTTTGGTCCATCCCGATACTACATCCGCTATCTCATTTTCGCCGACTACAGGCTGATTTTTGGCTCCTGTGCGACAGTTCTTTCTCATAAGCTTCTGCTGTTTATTTTCAAGTACTTCCTTTTCTGACATAAGCGCGCCGGCAGCTGCGAGATCTCCATTCGATAAAGCATTTTCCACCTGGTTCTGCTTATCTGTTATCTCTTTTTTCAGAGCAAGCAACTCGTCAGATGATGTCAGATTCTTAAGCCTTATCCTGGCTGCCGCTTCATCCATCAGGTCTATCGCCTTATCAGGTAAAAATCTGTCATTTATATATCGTGCAGAAAGGTTTACTGCTGCTTTCACACCCTCATCTGTTATGATGACACCATGATGCTTTTCATAGATTCCCTTTAATCCTGTGAGTATCTCTATTGTCTCATCCACACCAGGCTCTTCAACCATCACCGGCTGGAAACGGCGCTCAAGCGCAGCATCCTTTTCCACGTATTTGCGGTACTCTTCTATGGTAGTGGCGCCGATTACCTGTACCTCGCCTCTGGCAAGTGCCGGCTTTAATATGTTAGATGCATCTAACGAGCCTTCTGCTCCTCCTGCACCTATTATAGTGTGAAGCTCATCAATGAAAAGCAGTACATTTTTGGCATTTGAAACCTCGCTTATCACCTTCTTGATACGCTCCTCAAACTCACCACGATACTTTGATTTGGCTACAAGCCCGGACATATCAAGGGAAACCAGTCTCTTTCCCAAAAGAATATCCGGAACATTGCCACTGACTATATCCTGCGCAAGTCCTTCTACTATAGCGGTCTTGCCCACTCCCGGCTCTCCAATCAGACATGGATTGTTTTTGCCACGGCGGCAAAGTATCTGGATAACGCGCTCCATCTCCTTTTTTCTGCCTATAACAGGGTCAAGAAGCCCTGCCTCTGCCATATCTGTCAAATCTCTGGAATACTGATCTAATACAGGAGTCGCAGAATTGTATGATGTACCATAGCTTTTCATCAGATCCCTGTATGCAGACGGATCCTCACCCATCGCACCAAGAATATCTATAAACATCTTCTGACTGTTAACACCCATGGTGTTTAAAAGTCTTGCAGCTGCACAGTCTCCCTGCAGTACTATAGCCATCAGCAAGTGTTCTGTACCTATCTCATTGCACTCAAATCTATCGGCTTCCTCCGATGCACGCTCCAATACTCTCTGTGTCCTTGGTGAATAGCCATCCCTGTCCATCACTTCGATGTTATCCCCCGGTGAAATCAGGTCTTCAATCATCGAAATAAGCTTATCATATTCCACATTGCAGGCTGTTAGAACCTCAGCTGCCACACCGGTGCCCTCTTTTATAAGGCCGGCCAGTATGTGCTCTGTTCCAACATAGCTGTAATTCATTTTCTTTGATATACGTGCAGCCAAATCTATTGCTTTTTTAGCCTTACTTGTATATGGTTTCAAGTCATATCCTCCAGTCATATTCACTAATTTAAGTCGATGAACTGCAAATCATCATCCTCGCTGTCATCTTCATTGTCATCCTTTGCACTGCTGTCTATAGTCTCAGACAGCTTATTTCCCTCATTGACAAAGCCATCAAGTGCCATTTGAAGCTGATTCTTTAAAGCATCCTCATCAGCATCGTTTTCTGTGTCAGAAACGTTTTCCTGCCTTGAATCGTCTTTTAAATCAAACTCAGAGTTTTCATTCTCAACAGCTTTCTTAGAATCAGGTGTAATTTCTACGGTTCTTCCGACATAGGATGCATTTGATATATTTTCATCCGTAGCCATCTTTTGCTCATCTGCAGCATCTTCCGCTGTTTCTTCTGCAGCTTCTTCTGCCACTTCATCTAACGGCTCTTCTGTAACCTCTTCTTCCAGCTCATCTGCTATCTCGTCCGCAGTTTCATCAGTTGTTTCTTCCAAAGCTTCATTTGATACATCTTCTGCTGCATCATCTACATCATCATCGTCATCATGATAGTCCATTGCCTTATATTTTCTGTTTTTCACAGCTGATACAATAAGCAACAGTAACAGAATAATGATAATAAGAACCAGTATTGCAGCTAAAACAAGATATTTATTGGCAATTCCCGGGACAAGCTCACTCTTTGTTGTATCGTTTTCCTCCTGTGCCACTGTAGGTGTACTGAGCTCAGTTCTCATATATGTGCCATCTACGCTATCATATGTGTACCAGCCACTCTCACCATTGTCATTCATAGCGTATACGAGGTAAAAATCCTTTGTCTGATCATCTTTTTTTTCGACTTTGGTCTGGTAGGCTGTTGCCACACCCTTGCCCTCTATGGAGAGCGATATCTCATTATATCCCTCAGGCACATCATCCACCTTAGGTAGTAAAACCACTATAAAATGCGACTCTGAATTGATACGGACAAACTCATATGCTGCATTCTGTGCTGCATCATATACAAAAAGCCCATTGCCGCTTTCCGACTGTAAATACACAAGCGTGATATCACCAAAGGTGCCATGAAGGGTATTGTATTCAAGTCCGTCAATCACTGTCTTTGAGTGCTCAAAGCCTTCAGGAACAACATCCTCCGGAATGTCATTTACCATAGTCCACTCTGTGCCATTTATATCAAACTTCTTCCAGTTATCCTGCTTATCTGCATTCTCCGGATCATCCTCGGCTCTTCTGGTAACAACTATATTGTATGTGCTTGTGCTGCCGTCCTCTGCTGTCACAACAACGCTGACCGTATTCTCTCCAACCTCAAGTGAATCATTGCCTGTGACCGATGTCACACTCGCCTTGGAATCAGCCGGATTTGCTGTAACCGCAAGGCTTGAACAGCTGTAATCTACTGTAGCTGTGTAATCCTTTGTCGCAGCAGAAAACTCAGTGGAAAGCGTACCTGCTGAGATAACAAGCGAACCAAGAGATGCGTTTGAGGATTTCTTTTCCTCTTTGTTTTCATTATCTTTATTCGCATTGTTGTCATTGCCGGTATTGCTGCCGGAATTGTCCTTGTTGCTGTTTGAATCATTGTTTGATGAAGCACTTGTTACCGTCACCTTCGTGCTGGCACCGGTAATTGTACCTCCGGCATCGTTGCCCTCTGCATCTCCTACAACTGTACAATATGCCTTTATAGTGCAGCTTCCTGCAGCCTTCGCCGTAAATGAAAATGACTGCGATGTGGGATATCCTGCGGCGTCACCAATATTGGCCACACCATCTCCTCCGTTACTCAGTACTCCCTCGTCAGAGCTTGAGATAACTACAGTACCAAAATATCCTGACGGCATAGAAACCGTCACCTTGACTGTTTTTCCAACAGCTACAGAGCTTGAGCTGACACTGAGACCAAGTCCCTGCGCATATACATGCTCGGCAGGTGTGAAAACAAGCATCACCGCCACAACAAGTGATAATATACATCCAAATAATTTCTTCATATCTTTCCTCACATTTCTAATTCTGCGATATCTTTGATTTGCCCAGTATGTGTCTGTTCATGATTATCATATCAAGGGCATTTCCTCCATCACGCTTTCTGTTAGCATCAGCTGCCTCCAGATAAGCACCTGTGAGTGTTCCCTTTCCTAAAATATGTCTGTTGAGCTTAATCATATCAAGAGCATTTACAGCACCATCACCATTGATATCTCCATATATAACAATATCATATGTCTTTTTCAGATTACCTGAAGCATCATAAACAGCCACTTTATTGCCTGTTGCAATCTTTCCGCTGTTTTCTGAGCCTGAGCTTGTCAGAAGCTTTACAGTACCTGATGCTGATACTGCTATATTCTTCACAAAATCAGCTGCACCGGTTCCAGGCTCAATGCCTGTAATATAAGTACCTATACTGTATTTACCTGATGTTATGTTTACATCTGTATTATTTTGGTTATTATTATTCTGATTATTATTGCCACCTGCATTATTTGCAGATGCCGCCTGCCTGTTTATATTGATAGTGTATGTTCTTGTATCACCGCTTTGCGACTTGCATTTTACCTTAATTGTATTATTTCCGACAGCAAGCGAATAGCTTCCTGTGCCTGAAACACCACTGTTTCCTGAAACTGCATCTGCCGAAACAGTCACTGAGCTTATAGCATTTGAAACAACTGCTGAATAGCTTGTTGTCGCTCCATTGAAGGCCGGTGTGAGTGTTACACCGCTTATCGCAAGCGACTGCAGATAGTTATTGGTATCGCCAGCTTTATCGAAGCCCACTGCTGACGATGGCATATTGTTGTATACAGGTATTTTAAATACAAAAGCCTGATTCTTGTCTGAATATCCTTTAGCCAGACTCTGTCCCTCAGTAAGAGCCGCTGTGGCATTGCCCATGTACTGATGGAAATACAGCGAGCTTGTATTTACTACATTAAACTTCTCAAAATACAGTGTATTTTGACCCTTATTTATATAATTGCTACCCACCTTTACAGCTCCGCCGCTTATGGACTTTACTCTTGTATTCCAGCCCTGCTTCTTGGCAAAAGACAGACCATTTTTATAAATCTTATCCTTCGTGTTTCCGGTTGCACTAAAATTAAAATAATTATAATATCCTTCGTATCCGGAATATGTACCCGAAATAAGAGGGCTCGTTCCCTTTTGTCCCTGCTCCTGCTTTATACGCGATGCTATATGGTATGCACTTACTCCACTGCTCTTTGCCACATCCATGAATGTGCTTGCATAATTGATTTTCTCGCCATTGTTGGAATAGGTCTTTGTTCCCTCCATAAATGTGCCTTTTACTATAGACTTGACACCTTCAAGTGCCTCATTCGGACTGTATGCCAGACTCTGAAACTGAAAAATATTGGTCTCATCAAGAAAATTCCTTGGATCCATGAGATAAGCAATATAGGCACTGCTTGCTGACACCCATCCCGGTTCGTACTCAACCCACGTATTTGTTGACCAGTTATATGCTCCGGCAGCTGTGGATTTCTTGGCATTGTCTGCTGATTTGGATACCAGATTAAGTCCGTTTACACTTTCATTTTCAATCACAGTATCCCAATTCAAACCTGTATTTACAGCCTCAAATGTCCAGCTTGGATACTTATTGTGAAGAGCTGTAAGGTTTGGAATATAGCTATCAGGAAAGCCTGCATTCTTCATAGCCGTGACAAAATCAGTATTGTCTCCGCTATTATTGTATGTCACCTTTATGTATGTACTGATAGTCCAGCCCGTAAATGCCTTGCCGTTTAAAGTACCCTTGACATTATACCAGACCACACCGTTTACCTTAGTCTCTCCAATTATGTCAACCTGATGATTCCAGTTGAGTGAGACAACCTTGGTAGTGCCGGATGTGCCTGCTGCATTGCGGACATACACATTGCCACCTGTAATCGTACCTGTAGCATATGCTCCCGATGCGGTTGCAAGGGCAAGCTGCTCCTCATTATTCTGCTGTATGGCATCCGCATTGCCGGTGTCTGCCGAAGCATCCCCTGTCTGCGCATTGTCTGATGCAGCTGTGCCGGTACCTGCTGATACAAAATCAGACCTGATATAGCTGACACACTCCTCGTTATTTGCTGCCAGATTGTACTTTGCCTTGTACCACACCTTGCCGTCTGCACCTGTGGTCTGCTCAAGAATAGTAATATCCTTGCCGTTTAAAAGCTTGTGCTCCAGCTCATACTCTGTTCCCGGTCCGCTTCTCGCCGCTACCCAGTATCTCTCATCACACACAACCTTAGCCGCCTGATCCGCATAGACTGCTATGCTGCTGTATGTTGCCAGGTCACATGCGGCTAATGACAATGTTACGACAGAGGCTGCCAGAAATTTATTTATCTTTATCATCAAATCCCATCTTTCTTATGTGCATTGTTTACATTAATCCATTATCCATTTAATTATAATAGAATATGACCTTTGTATCAATGTATTCGGCAGAAATTTATTATTTTTTTATTAATGATAAAAAAACTCCCTTCAACGTACAGCTCATGCTTACGTTTCAGGGAGTTGCCTGATTCATATTCTGCTTATTCTTACTGTCTCCTGTAGCTTTTTCTAGCTGAACAGGGATTTTATCTTATCCCACAAATCTATGAAAAAGTTGCCAAGCTTTTCCCAGAAGCCCGGGTCATTTATCTTATCGCCAAGCTTTGATGCCCAGTCCTGTGCCTGGTTGATGACTGAATCCCAGTCGATATTGGCATCCTTTAGCTTCATTAAAAGAGATGTAAGCTTTGCAATATCATCATCAGAAAGCTTCAGGTCGTAATCCTTTGCAGCCTCCTTTATCGCATCCTTTATCTGGCTCTCATCCTTGAGCTTTCCATTGGCAAGCTGCTTCTTTAGGTCTGCAATCATTGCCTCGATATCCTGCGAATCGCCGTCAATGCTCTTGTTGAGCTCTCCTGTTGTGACAAGCTCATCCATCGCTGCGTCTGTCACCTTGTCGTCAAGCTTCTTGCCTGTCATCTCCTCGTATGCCTTTAGTGTGCCTACAAGTGCTGCCGTTCCGGAAATAGGGAAAGGGCCTGCGACTATGATTTTAGCATCAGCTATGCCTGCTGTGGCAAGCGCATTCTTGTACATTCCTACCGTACAGTAATTGATATTGTGCGTGGAAACACTAAGACCCGCACCCTTTTTATCCTCTGTAATGAGTACTGATGAAAGTGACCTTGTGCCAATCTCGCTCTTGCTGATGTATGAATCGAGGTACTTGTGCTCCTCATCATTATTTACATAGACCACATCGTATTTGTCCAGATCAGTGAGCTCGATTCCCATAAATCCAAGCACTGTCGCTCTCTGATCCGGTGTGAGGTCTGCTCCAAGACTTAAGTATGGCTTATCATTATTGCTGATGGTCACCTTGTCGTTTGCCTCACTGCCGGCTGTCGTTGTGCTGTCTGCAGTACTGTCTGTGTTACTCTTATCAGCTGCGTCACTGCTGTCACTACCTGATACATCAACGCTTGAAACTGTATCAGTCTGCGTAGCTGTCTCTGTTGCAAATACAGCCGGATTCATTGTAAACAATGTCACCGCAGCAAGCACGCTACATACAATACTCTTTGCTTTTTTCTTTATTAATCTAATCATTTTTCCTCCAATCTACTGCTCTATATCATACGAAATTGTAAAGTTGCTTCCGTCGAAGCTGACATCTGCCATGCTTCCGCATACCACAGGCATCATTGGTGACATATGACCTATATCCAGATCCATGATAATTGGCACATTAAACTCTCTAAGCAGTGATGAAAGCGCCTGTCTGTGGTCTATGCCAAACATTTCCTCTCCGAAGTGCGCCGGGCGTCCGATAAGAAAGCCCTTTACATTTGAAAACCATCCTGCATTTTTCATCTGCCACATAGCCCTTCTCATGCCCATCACATTAAGGTCACAGGCCTCAAGGAACCATATGATACCATCATTACTGTAGTGCTCATTAAATTCCCTTACATGGTCAAACGATGTACCAAGCAGATTGATAAGACAATCCATGCAGCCACCAAGCAGCCTGCCTCTAATGGTAAGCCTGCTTTCCTTTGCCACCGTGGGAATAGAGCTGATGCACGACTTTTCAGTCAGGTTGTAGCCCACAAACGGAGCATTCTCATCCTTTATCGATTCCTTCTCCCACATAGGGTAATTGGTAAATGAAAGCTTCCTGCCACAAAGCAGATCAAACGCATCGGTAAGTGACTCATGCCACACCTCCATGCCAAAGCTGCCCGCACACGGTCCGTAAATACCTGCTGTATCTGCAATAGTAGCCTCCAAAAATGTGAAATTCGTGTTGTCGGAATAGCCCATGTACCATTTCGGCTTTGATTGCTTCACGCGCTCAAAATCAATATAAGGCACTACCTCGCACATCAGCTCGCCACCACCACAGGATATAAGCACATCACTATCAGCAGAAGCATAGCTCTCGTTCAGCTCTTCTGCGCACTTCTTAGGTGTATTGCTGATGCCTATGCCACTGTCGCACCTGCAGTTAGGTCCCTCTATCGTCTTATAACCCATGCTGTGAAACCTTTTAATGGCATTGTCAAAGGCACTCCTGTACGGCTCTGTTGTACAGCCCATCGAAGGCGCCACAAAGCCTATTGTTCCTCTATCCTTTAGAAATTCAGGGTATCTCATGTTTCTATCATCCTATCACTATTATTTACATATCTAAGCTTCTGTCTGAAGTAAAATATGTAGGATTTTATCATTTCTGTCAAGGTCATTTTACTGTCATAATTAAATGTCGTCGTGTACTGCACATGCTGTCTGTTGCACCAGTTGTATATATCATGCAGACTTATCGAATCAACATTCTTCATATTGTTCATAAACACCTTAACCTTTGAAAGCTCATCCTCACTGTCAATGTATAGATGAAAGATAGTATTCGGACATTCAATTATTATCTGCTGTTCTTCTATATTTTTCATCACTGTATCCTCTATTGAATGATGTATCCTGTGTGATTAAAAACATTATCGTCTGTCACACCGGGATGTGAGTAATAACAAAATATCGTAACTGTTCAGTACCTTCACAGCTAAAAAATATCACATAACCATAGTACTACACCGGCGTCACAAAATCCAGTCATTTTTGCCTGCCAATTCTTACTATTTTATTAAGAAAAACGGTAAATATTATACTCCCTCACAGTCAAATGCCGGAATGAAGCTGTCCTTTGCCACGTCACCCTCCTGTATAAATGCATTCGTGATTCCTATTTCGAGGGCATAGTTAACAAGTCTTTCATACTCTCTCTTTGTCACTGTGCGGTTTATCTCAGGATAATCCTTTAGTGCAATCGGCGTAAACTGGCTCATCATGCTTATATATACGTGATCATGATATGTATCATACAGGTACTTAAGTACAGCCTTTGCATCATTCACATGTCCCGGCAGTAGAAGCTGTCGCACAATAACTCCCTTTTGTATGAGTCCTGTCGAATCGTCAATCACGACATCCGGTTGCTGCCTGACCATCTCTGAAAGCGCCTGCTTTGCGACAGACGGATAATCTTTTGCCCTTGAATACATTGCCGAAAGCGTACTGTCCATATATTTAAAATCCGGAAGATACACATCCACTATGCCCTCAAGCAGCTTTAGCTCTGTCACATTTTCATATCCGCTCGTATTGTATATAATAGGAAGCTTCATGCCACGGCTTTTTGCATCGTTTACCGCCCACACTATATCAGGGATATACTGCCCTGGTGTGACCAGATTGATATTATTTGCGCCTTTGCCCGCCAGTTCCATGAAGATATCACTCAGCCTCTCTTTACTGATTACCTTTCCCTCTTTTCCGTCAGAAATCTCCCTGTTCTGGCAGAACACGCAGTGCAGGCTGCAGCCTGAGAAAAAAACTGCCCCACTTCCTCTTTTTCCTGATATGCACGGCTCCTCCCAATAATGAAGTGCTGCGCGCGCCACCTTTATTTCAGATGAAACGCCACATACACCTGTTTGTCCGGTTCTTCTGTTTATGCCACATTTTCTGGGACACAATAAGCAATTTTCGTATTTATTCATATTTTTCATTTTAACCCTTGCTAAAAATAATGTTTGATACTACAATCTATATGATTAAAGGGTCAAAAGGTATCATCGATGCATGCTTGCATGCAATTCGAT
>ENA-OZMQ01000438-OZMQ01000438.1-human-gut-metagenome-genome-assembly--contig:-NODE-438-length-12539-cov-4.715876_pt1 | contig 12539 bp, 8 predicted proteins | sample MGYA00244189_ERZ653813 | MGnify/ENA primary metagenome ERZ653813 (study PRJEB26926, sample SAMN06164526) | human gut metagenome | biome: ENVO:00009003; feature: ENVO:2100002; material: ENVO:00002003...
TACGAGATTAGCTGCAGTCTCGTGGGCTCGGAGATGTGTATAAGAGACAGCGAGATCACGTCCGAACATCCATGTACACCAGTTACCTGCTCCGGATGTAAATTGTGCTTCAAGAATCGATTCTTTTGTATTACGCATCTTTGCATCTGTTCCCGCAGCATTCATTCCAAACAAATCACTGAAATCATCTACCAGATCAAAACCGTCTGCTTTCACCTCATCACAATATTGAATAACTTTCGTATAATCACGCAAAGGTTTCTCGGCATATATTTTAGCCAATAAGGTACGAGCTACAGATTTGGAAAACAACGTCTTATTCCCCGGCGTATTGTCCGGAGCATACAATACTGCATCCAACAAATCCTTTTCAATCTGCTGATAAGCTTCAAGTTCCGTATTTTGTTTGGGGAAATATTGTGGATATACCTCATCAATGTTTTCAGAAGTAATATCATCAGCCACCGTTGTAATCACAGGGAAATCACCCCACAGACGTACCATGTCGAACATTACCATGGCACGGAATATCTTCGCTTCTGCTTTGTATTGCGCCCGTTCGGCAGTAGTCAACGAATTATCTGTCACCAGGTCAATGTTACAAATGAGTTTATTGGCACGGGCCACATCCTCCAGATAACGGTTCCAGTCACGTTCCAACACAGAATTGGAACCTTCAATAGAGTTATTCTCAAACGGGACAACTTCCGCTCCGGTAGTACCGGCATAAGCATTATCCGAATGGGAATCTGAAATCAAAAGTAAATCCACATACCAATGTTCCTGACGGTCACGCATTTGATTATAAAGCGTTGTCAGATGACTTTCAACTGCAGCTTTATCCTTGAATACGATTTTTGTACCATCACTTGTCACTCCTTCCGTCACATCCGAATAGGTGTCTAATGGCTCATAATTCAGCGAGCAGGAAGAAAGTCCCAATAGCAAGCCGGAGGTTAATCCGTAAAATATAGTTCTTAGTTTCATAATCTTTCCTTTCATTAGAATTCAACATTAATACCAAACACGTATGATCTGCAATGCGGGTAAGTACCCCAATCGATACCTTGTACCGTACCGCTGTTACCCCATTGGTTTACTTCCGGGTCCATTCCCGAATAGCTGGTCCATGTCAGCAGGTTAGTAGCCGTGAAGTAAGGCTGCAAACGGGTAATTCCCCATTTCTTCAATAGTTTACCTTTAACGTTGTAGGACAAGGAAACATCCTTCAATCTTAGATAACTGCCATCTTCTACAAAATAGGTAGAATTGAGCAATTTGAAATTAGCCTTAGGCACGTCTGTTATCTGTCCGGGTATTTTCCAACGATTCAGTACACGAGCCGACTGATTCTTACCATCATACATACCTTCCGTTTCAATACGTGAAGCATTATAAATATCGTTTCCATAAGAACCTTGGATAAAGATACTCAAATTAAAGCCTTTCCATGAAAAGGTATTAGTCATACCATAGGTGAAATCCGGATTCGGATCACCGATATAGGTACGGTCGGAAGATGATATTTTACCGTCATTGTTCAAATCACGATACATCAATTCACCGGTTTCAGGATCTACCCCATCACTTATATAACCGTAGAAACCTCCCAAAGCACGGCCCGGCTCATTACGTACCACATAGTCATTCACCACATCCGCAGTTTTAGCATCGTAATAAACTTTCTGTAATTCCAGTTTTGTCAATTTATTCCGGTTAAAAGAGATATTGAAGTCTGTATCCCATGTAAATGCTCCTCCACGAAGATTTTTCGAACTAATAGAAAGCTCAAAACCCTTATTTACCATTTCACCCTCGTTACGGGCAATAGACGTAGCGGCTGCGGCACCGGCAGGTAATGATACATTCATCAACATGTTTTTGGTCTTCTTATAATAATAGTCGGCATTAAACGTCAACCGTCCATTCAATATGGTCAGATCCAGACCTATATTGGTCTGTGTCGTGGTTTCCCATGTTAAATCAGATGTACGCAAGTTGGCCTGGCTAATGGTAGGAACAGCATTTGCATAATCAGTAGAATCACCTTCGCCGCCTTTCTTAAACCATTCGATACGACCGATATTGTAACGCTGCAAATATGCATAGTCACCAATACCCGACTGGTTACCGGTTTGTCCCCAGCCACCGCGCAATTTTAAATCGTCAATCCATGTCAGGTTCTCCATGAACTTTTCCGAAGAAATACGCCAGGCTGCAGAGAATGAAGGAAATACGCCCCAACGATGATCAGGATGCAATTTAGAAGAACCATCGGCACGAAGATTAGCTGTTACCAGGTATTTACTGTCGAAGTTATAAGCTACACGTCCGAAGAATGACATAATTCCCCATTGAGATGCACCTGTACCTGTATTATCCCAAGATATTTTATTGGCAGCATTCAATGTTTGAATCTGATCGCTACGATAGTGGGAGCCATTGATCCAGCTATTTGAATAGTCTGAATCCGTCCATGACGAACCGGCCATTACTTCCAAGCCATGTTTCTTGAAGTTTTTATTATAAGTCAATACATTATCAAATGTCAGCACTGTGTTCATATTCCGATTGTCCGAAGCCTCACCGTACTGATTGCGGCCCCAAGCAGTAGAAATCGGATCAAGAAAAGTGGTATTAACGGCGTTGCGACGGTCAAGAGTAAGAGTAGACTTAAACTTCAGTTCCGGAAATGGAGTCAGCAATATATTACCCGATGCCAACAAGCGGTTTTCTTTGTCTTTGTTATTTTTCGCACGGGCCATATTTTCTAATGGATTGGTGATATTCCCCACTCCATAGAAGTTATTGTAATACTGATTAGGGTTCAAAGCATCCCACACCGGCGCATAAGTCGGTGTATTGATAACAGCCAGAATAACACCACCCCGATTCGAGCCTGTTCCCATTGCTCCGCCTCCATTGCTTGTATAATCTGAATAAGAGATATTAGCACTTACTGTCAGCCATTTACGAACCTGATTTTCCAGATTTACCCGGAAATTGTAACGCTTGTAATAAGAGATGTCCAACACTCCCTGTTCTTTGAGGTAACCCGCAGAAAGGTAATATTTCATTTTCTCATTACCATTGGATACAGCTACCTGATAATTTTGAGTCTTTCCGGTCGTATACGTTTCATCAAACCAGTCGGTGCGGTCGGGTAATCCGTCCGGCAAAGACACTAGTCCGATTTCATCCTGCAATTCTTTATATTGTGCTGCATTCAGGGATTCTACTTTATCGGCCACTTTGTTCAGACCGAACTGGGCTGTCAAAGAAACTTTGGCATTACCGGATGCACCGGCCTTCGTAGTAATTAGAATGACTCCGTTAGCAGCACGCGAACCGTAGATAGATGCTGATGAAGCATCTTTCAATATCTGCATACTCTCAATATCATTCGGATCGAGGTTACTGATGTCTTTCGTACGCAAACCATCGACCACATACAAAGGATCTGAACTGGCATTACTGCTATATCCACGGATACGAATGGCGGGATTCGAACCAGGAGCCGCAGATGCAGAAATAATTTGCACACCGGCTGTTTTACCCTGCAGGGCCTGCTCAGCATTGGTTATGGTACGATTTTCAAAATCTTCTGCTTTTACGGAAGAAATCGCCCCTGTTACGGAACTTTTCTTCTGTACACCATATCCTACAACAACCACTTCATCCAAAGTCTTGCTATCTTCCTTCAGTATAATATTCATAGTACCTGCAACGGCTTTCTTTTCCTGGGTCACATACCCGATATACGAAAAGACAATAGTGGAACCCTCGCTCGCTGATAAGGTATAATTGCCATCCAAATCAGTTATAACACCATTTGTCGTTCCTTTTTCCAATACACTTACACCAATCATCGGTTCATTAAGTTCATCGGTGATTCTGCCAGATACACTTACATGTTTCTGTGCAAAAACAGATGTCATACCTACCAAAAGGAACAGCACCAAGACCATTAACCTTTTCTGTTTAATTTGTCTTACAATCGTTTTCATTTATTATTATTTTGGGTTAACAATGAATTAAAATATCAGTTTGAAAGCGTAATCAGTACCAGCCCCACAACAAAGAGTACAAACATAGTCGCAATCATAGGTACAGTTCCTTTGGGAGCTCCTTTGAACTCTTTCCATACAAAGAATCCCCAAATCATGGCTACCACCGGTGCGGCATTGCTCAGCGCATAGGCTATGGCCGGATTGGCTGATCCGGCTCCCATAAAGCTGACCACCATACCGCTCATCCAGATAAAGCCGCCCAACATACCGATCAGGTGTGTACGGGTATCACCTTTCAGATAGTCCTTCATTGTGACCTTGTTTCCTTGAGCCGGATGACTCATGGCAAACGTATTGAAAATGGGAGTAGTGATAAGGACACCGGCGGCAAAGCAAAATACGCCGGTATAGGGAGTCAGTGTTCCCGTACCACCCGCAACATACTGGGGATCGAGTGATTTTACAACCAATCCATAGAAAAACATGATGGCCAATCCTGCCACAATAGCCAATAAGATACCTTTTTTAGGGGTGGATGCCTGACTCGCCGACATCTTTCCATAAGCCTTCCCGCAAATGCAGATGGCTACAATGATAACAACTACCCCTATCCAAAGCAATGCCTGGTTTCCGGGGTATACTTCACCGGCCAAAGTTATCAGCAGATAATTAAAAATTATACCGCCTATCCAGGCTAAGCCTCCGCCAATGGGAAACCCTATCGACATACCGGCCACAGCGATGGCTGCCGTCAGAAAGATATTACCGAAATTCCAGACAATACCACCCAACAGTGCATACTTCATACTGTTCCAGTCCATTGCCGCCAAGTCCTCAAAGAAAGTACGGCCTTCACTTCCCAAGCTTCCCAATGTCAGAGCCCCCAACAGAGCCGTGAAAAACAAACCGAAAGCCAAGTCCCAATAGAAAAGCTCGAAACTCCAGCTTTTCGAGGTCACCATCTTCTGCGTATTCGCCCAAGAGCCCCAACAGAGGCAGCAATAGACACAACACAGAATGGCCAAAATATAGTTGTCAACAAGTATCATAATTTATCTTCTGTTGTTTACCGTGTGTTTACTTTTCATTCATGCACATATAGATTCCAGCCCAAATAGTCCTCGATGGCTTCGTTCAGAATTTCCTTCACATCATTGCGAACCATAGCCACATGATGTTCAAAACCATTTTTACAAATATACTTCATCAGAGTCTGCAAGTTATTCACCTTGGTGACAGCTATGCATCCATCCATTCCATACGGGTCATCCGTGATTTCACCAGTACCCAAATAAGCCTTGATAGCGCCTTTTGTATCATCTGTGGAAATACGGAAGAATGTGAAATCACCTTTGGTCACTTTACCATATACGGCACCGAATGTATTGACCTTGCCCAGCGTACGTCCCAAAACGCCCAGTGTACCAAGCTTCAAGTCATTTCTGACAAACGATTTCGGGAAGTTACCGCAATGGGTACATACACATTTGTTCCGGTCTTCTGCAAAATTGTTATTCCAGTCAAGCAATGCCGATTGACCTTGCGCTGCCAATGTCAAAGCATACATGGACACAGCGCCGGCAATATCTACCTCACAAGCGGCAGGAAGTAATTTTTCACCCAGCATACTCATTGTCACACATGCTGCACAACCATAATTTTGTTCCAAAGAGTCCCAACACTGAACAGCAACAGCATCAATCTGATTGGCTTCGATCCAACGTTCTACAGCCACACCGAATTTTGCCTGAAGCACCAGCTTGTCACTATATTCCTTGGGAACTGCCGCATAGCACTTAATTTCTTCAAGCTTCTTCAGCAACTCCGCATCCGTATCCTCAATCTTACGGGCAGCACCGAGTATTTCAGAAAGGTCGACCGGAACGACTGTAATGCCACTCTTCTGTAACAGTTTCTCACTTGCACGTACAGTCTGGAAACCAGCCGGACGAGCACCGATAGCACCGATACGTGCATGGCGCAAGCCATTGACTACACGACAGATACCAGCAAACTTATTGATATCCTTGGCCAGTAATTCGGAGTATATAGAATAGGTGTGTAGCGTGGTATCTGTAAAAGGTATGCCATATTGATACAGATTGTTACAAACAGAAATCTTACCGCAAAAAGCATCACGGCGGCTGTCCAGATCCACCTTGTCGTTCTCGTCGTCACAAGCCTGTACCAAAACGGGGACATTCAAATCGGCCACGCTGATAGCATTGATGATTCCAATCTCAAAGCCAAAGTTGGGCAGGGAAACTATGATACCGTCAATGCGGTCACGATTCTGTCGGAACAGTTCCGCACACTTCAATCCGTCTTCGCGGGTTTCAATACTGCTACTGCCGGTAGGAGTAGCGTCTTCAGGTAAGATCACATAATCATAGCCTTCGTCGGCAAGTGTTTTCAACAATTGTTTGCGAACATCTTTAGCCAATTCTGAATTAAAATAAGCACGAGTGCCGATAATTATACCGAAACACATTCTTTCCTTGTTTTTCATTGTAGATAGTGGGTATTTAAATTATACTTTGAAAATATTTATCTGATTAATTGGTTTACCGCTTTCAACCAGCCTTCACACCATTTTTCTACCTGTGATAGGTTACTTTGCGGCTCTATGCGGTAGCGGCTCCGGCGTAATACGGACACCTGCTCAAAGCTCGTCCATATCTTGCGAGCCATTCCGTTCATTACAACGGCTCCCAAGGCCGAAGCTTCTTCAACATCCGAACAATTGATCGGTACACGTAAGCAGTCGGCCTGGAACTGCATCAGGAATTTATTTTTTGTAGGTCCTCCATCGGCTCTGACTTCTTTCAGCTTTATACCTGCCTGACTGGTCATCGCTCTGACCAAATCATTCACTTGATAGGCTATGGATTCAAGTGCTGCCCTGAGAACATGCGGTTTCCCGGTACCTAAGGTCATCCCTAAAATGGCAGCCTTTACATCCCCTTGCCACCAAGGAGCTCCCAACCCGGCAAAAGCCGGTACGACATACACACCTCCATTGTCTTTTACTGTAGCCGCCAACTCTTCCGCTTCGTCTGGCGAACTAATCATCTGCAATCTCTGTTCTAGCCACTTGATGGTAGCACCAGTACAATGGATATTGCCTTCAAAAGCATAGAATATTTTTCCAAGTGCGGCAAAACCGATGGAAGTGACCAATCCACGGGGAGCAACGGCAGCTTTTTCACCAATATTCACCATCACTGATGAGCCGGTTCCATAAGTGACCTTGCCCAGCCCTTCTTCAAAGCACATCTGACCGGCCAGTGCACCGTGTGAATCCCCCAATACACCGGCTATGACAATAGGATTCTTAAATAATCCTCCCACCGTAGTTTCTCCAAAAACAGCATCACATGGCAGTAATTCAGGCATCATAGTTTCGGGGATGGTAAATAGCTCCAGCAGGTCACTGTCCCATTGCATCGTATGAATATTAAACAAAAGAGTCCTGGAAGCATTGGTATAATCTGTCACATGGCGTTTACCATCAGTCAATTTCCAAATCAGCCACGTATCAATGGTTCCCATCAATAAGTCACCGTTATCAGCAGCCTGACGGGCTCCTTCCACATTGTCAAGTATCCACTTCACACCACTGGCTGAGAAATAAGGATCCAATAGCAAACCGCTTTTCGCCTGTACTATTTCGCTGTACCCACTGGCTTTCAACTCATTACAGATATCAGCACCACGCATGCATTGCCATACCACAGCATTGCATATCGGTTTGCCCGTATGCTTATTCCATACAACCACTGTTTCACGTTGATTGGTGATGGCCAACGAATACATATTGTCTGCCACTTCCTCCTTTATCAGTTCGGCTATACTTTTCTGTACATTCCGATAAATTTCTTCAGCATCATGCTCCACCCATCCGGATTTGGGATAATATTGTTCATGGGTGACATTGACGCGCCTCAGCATTTCACACCTCTCATTGAATAGCATGGCTTTGGTAGCCGAGGTGCTTTGGTCTATTGCAATTATCAGGTTTTCCATTTTAGGTATTATTAAAGGCTAATTGATTTCAAATTTATCGAATCGGAGTTACTTAAGGAAGTCAAGGGCAGTTTTCACGATACCGGATGAGTCGAGTCCATAATGGGCAAAAATTTCCAGGGAGTTCCCATGCACCACATTCTCATCAGGGATACCCAGGATTTTCACCGGTACGGGATGCTCGGATATGATTTCAGTCACCATCGCCCCAAGACCTCCATACTGGCTATGCTCCTCAACCGTGATGATTCGCCCGGTTTCGGAAGCGGCTTTCAAAACAGCTTCCTCATCACAAGGTTTAATAGAGGACATATCCAATACCCGGGCCGAAATACCATATTCGCGTAACTTCAAAGCCGCCTGACGTGTGTGGTATACGGTTTCACCGGTTCCGATAATAGTCAGATCTGTTCCGTCCAGCAACATGTTGGCCTTACCTATGGCAAAATCAAAATCATCATTTTCATAGACATCGGGAACTGCTGCACGACCTACACGTACATAAACCGGTTCGGGATAATCAACCAAAAGCTCAACCAGTTTTTTAGTCTGTCGGGCATCGCAAGGTAACACGATATTCATTCCGGGAAAAGTACGCAGCACGGCAATGTCGTGTAAGCTATGATGGGTAGCCCCCAAAGCTCCGTAAGCTACTCCTCCACTTACTCCCAATATTTTTACGTTGTTCTGGCTATAAGCCAAGTCCACCTTTACCTGTTCCAAGCTACGAGCCACATAAAAACAAGCCGGACCACATACAAACACTTTCTTTCCGCTATGAGCCAACCCGGCTGAAATACCCACAGCATCCTGCTCCGCAATACCACACTCCACGAATTGCTGCGGCAATTCTTTGGCAAAATCATTTAACGTCACCGAGCCACGGGCATCCGTCGTCACAGCAATGATGTCCTTGTCCATCCGAGCCAATGACAACAAAGTGTCGGTGAAACTTTTTCTGCAAGCTATCATATCAATTATATTCTAAATCCTTAATTCTTTCTGATATTTCTTGAATGGCCTGTTCATACTGTTCGTTACTCGGAACCCCATGATGCCATTTAGCTACCCCTTCCATGAAAGATACTCCTTTCCCTTTTGTCGTATGAGCCACCAGCAAATGAGGGTGACGGTTTGCATAATCAATGGAACGGAAAGTCCGGATAATATCTTCCATGTCGTCACCATTCATATCCTTTACCTCCCAGCCGAATGCCGTCCAGCGATCATGGATATCATCAATTCCCATCACATCTTCCGTATTTCCGCTAATCTGCAAATGATTACGGTCTATTATAGCCACCAAATTATCTAATCTATACTGCCGGGCAGCCATTGCTGCTTCGTAGATGGAACCTTCACCCTGTTCACCATCCCCCATCAACACATAGGTTTTATAATCCCTGTTGTCCATTTTGGCAGCTATCGCTATACCTACCCCAACAGACAAACCATGTCCCAAGGCTCCGGTATTCACTTCAATACCCGGAACTCCGATAGTGGGATGTCCCGAAAGGATAGAGCCATATTGTCCCAATGTATCCAAAATGCCTTCTGTTATAAACCCTTTGGATTCCAGCGTCACATACAAAGCCTCCACACAATGCCCCTTGCTCAAAATGAAACGGTCACGCAAATCATCTTTAGGACTGTCCGCATTCACATTCATCACATCAAAGTAAAGAGCCGTAAGAACATTGAGGCAAGACAAATCTCCGCCGATATGACCGGCTTTTGCCTTATAGATAATTTCAATTAATCTTTTTCGATTCCTTTCTGATTGAAGAGTCAATTCTTTTGTTTTCATAGCTTATTTGCTTTCATTTCTTTGCAAAGAAAACAAATAAAAACCACAAAACGAAAGAAAACGAAAGTTTTCCATTATTTATTAACATGTTTTATAATTAGACCAGGGCGAAAAACGAAACAAATAAATAAAAAAGAGAAAGGAACTACAGTGCAAAAGATAATATATAGAATAAAAAAGAAGAAAAACAGCAAGAATAGACTTTCATTTGACTTTTTCTGACTACCTTTGCGGAAAAATTAAATGATTATACAATGCTCAATACTGTAGACGAAGGAATAGAAGCGGTTCGACAAGGGAAAATAGTGATAGTTGTCGATGATGAAAATAGAGAAAACGAAGGCGATTTTATTGTATCCGGTGAAAAAATAACTCCTGACATTGTTAACTTCATGATTACACACGGAAGAGGGCTTCTTTGTGTACCGCTACCGCGTTCACGTTGCAAAGAACTCCAACTGCCCCCAATGTCGGAAGACAACACTTCCCTTTTAGGCACGCCGTTCACCATGTCCGTCGATCTGAAGGGCTATGGCTGCACAACGGGAGTTTCCGCCTATGACCGCTCCGCTACCATACGTGCTTTGGTTACCGGTAATATAAAGCCCTCGGAACTGGCACGTCCCGGACACATTTTCCCCCTTTACGGACATGAGGACGGAGTATTGGGACGTGACGGACATACAGAAGCATTACTCGACCTGACAAGAATGGCAGGATTGACACCCGGCGGCGCTCTCATTGAAATACTGAACCAGGATGGGACAATGGCCCGCTTGCCACAACTACTTGAAATGGCAAAAAAGTTCCGACTGAAGATTATAGCGATCAAAGATATACAGGATTATCGTAGAAACAACAATATATAAAGTAGATATGGCACTAAACCAAAGAAGAGTCAAGATTCTGGACCTTATCCGCGAAGACGGGCATGCAAAAGTTCAAGAATTAAGCAGGATTTTCAATGTAACGGATGTAACAATCAGACAAGACCTGGAAGCCCTTGAAAAATTAGGGTATATCCAAAGAGAACACGGCGGAGCCTTCCTGAAGGATGTGGGCTCATTTGCAAAAACCGGAAAGGTTTTCAATCAGACCCATATTGAGGAAAAAAGAGAAATAGCCCAAAAAGCAGCGTCGTTTATCAGTGAAGGTGAATGTATCATTCTCGACTCCGGTTCTACTACCACAGAAATAGCCAAACTACTTACACAATACAAAGAGCTGACCGTCATTACCAATGCTCTGAACATAGCACTTATATTGGGCGAAAATCCAGGCATCAACCTCATTGTGACAGGAGGAGAATTCAAAGCACCCACCCTTTCATTGACAGGAAAGATGGCAGCCGATTCACTCAAAGGTTTCCATGCCAACAAACTATTCCTTGCCACAGCAGGAATATCCCCAGACATGAGTCTGACCTATCCGAGCCTCAGCGATCTGATGGTTAAATCGGCCATGATAAAAGCCGCCGAGGAAGTCATTCTGGTAGCTGATTCCTCCAAGATAGGAATTAGTGCATTTGCCAGTTTAGGTTCAATATCTATGGTAAATTCTTTCATCACAGACAGCAATATCTCGGAAGAGAATATCGAAAAGATGAAAGAAAAGAACATAAACCTTCTAATTGGATAACTTAAAAGATTACCCCTTCCAGAAGATATTGAACAGACAATATAGTAACGATTGGAATAAGGAACAATTAGAAGTAAAACTATAAAACATGTTTTTTAGCCAGCCGATACGCTTCCCCGACCACTTCCTTCGGATAACCGCACATCTCGATAATCCGGATGGCATTACGTTCCGTCGCCGGTCCCGGTTTCAGCTTATAATCAAAAGACAAGGTATTGTCGGCAACACATTCACAAAAATGAAACGATTCATATTCGTTCTCAAGTAAGGAAGCCAGTTCAACGTCGTGAGTGGAAGCAAACACGATACTGTTCTTGTGTGCCAAAGCAGATAGCACAGCTTTGGCTATAGCTATCCGTTCCACCGTGTTCGTCCCTTTGAACAACTCATCCAGCAGGAAAAGCTGCCTACGTCCCTTTCCGACCTCCAGCATCTCTCGAACAATCTGTACCTCCTGCAGAAAGAAACTTTTTCCTTCCATCAGACTATCCTCCAGATGGATAGCAGAAAACAATGCGGTATCCATGGGAAAACGAAAACTGCGGGCGAAACAAGTATGGAACACTTGTGCGGAAAGCAGGTTAAGTCCGATAGCACGGATAAAGGTTGTCTTACCAGACATATTGGAGCCGGTAACAAGGACAGAACTGCCACAAAGCGTAATGTCATTGGGGATACAATGCTCTATAAGCGGATGATAAAGGCCCTCTGCATGAAGCGTTTCACCCTCGTCACAAGCTTCCGGAAGAGTATAATAGGGCAGCCCATCCCGAAGCTCGGAAACAGAGCAAAGCGCATCCACCAATCCAAAATAGCGGAAAACCTCTTCAATCTGTTCTTGCCTGCCCTGCAATAGAAAGAAAGCCTTGGAAACCGGAATAACCTCCCGCAGGAAAAACACATTCACCATCTCGATGAAGAAATAAGCAAGAATGGCGATGTCGCTCTCCAGCTTGATACTGAAACGGAAAGTGGAAAGTTGCTTTCGTAACGGACGCAGCGCCTGCAAAGTCTTTTGGATATCCCGATGCACCGATACACACAACGGAATCTGTGCC
>ENA-OZMQ01000449-OZMQ01000449.1-human-gut-metagenome-genome-assembly--contig:-NODE-449-length-12360-cov-4.696465_pt1 | contig 12360 bp, 10 predicted proteins | sample MGYA00244189_ERZ653813 | MGnify/ENA primary metagenome ERZ653813 (study PRJEB26926, sample SAMN06164526) | human gut metagenome | biome: ENVO:00009003; feature: ENVO:2100002; material: ENVO:00002003...
CTCGTGGGCTCGGAGATGTGTATAAGAGACAGCTCCCGAACAAGTTGCCGATGAGAAAATCAAACGTGAAAAGACCGGGGAGATGAGTTTGAACTTGAAACCTACCCGCGACATAGCCGCTTTCTTAGGCAATCTGAAGAACGATACAGAGCACCAACGGCGCCTCCTCGTAGGCTTTGCCCTTGAGACTCATAACGAGCAGATGAATGCGGAAGACAAGCTCAACCGCAAGAATCTGGACTTCATCGTGCTGAACTCCCTGAACGACAAGGGAGCCGGTTTTCGTTGCGATACCAATAAAATCAGTATCATAGACCACCAGGGAAAGACGGACTACCCCTTGAAGTCCAAAGCCGAAGTGGCTGCCGACATCGTAGACCGTCTGGTGAAAGATTTAAATAGTAAATAGTAAATCGTCAAATCGTCAATATCCTTATGTTGCGTTCGCTTTACATACAGAATTATGCGCTTATTGAAAAGCTCGATATCAGCTTCAGCAGCGGTTTCTCGGTGATAACGGGTGAGACCGGTGCTGGAAAATCCATTATTCTGGGTGCCATCGGTCTGCTGCTGGGACAGCGTGCCGATGTGAAAGCCATTCGTGTAGGAGCTTCGAAGTGCATTATCGAGGCCCGTTTTGATATTTCCGCTTACGGTATGCAGCCTTTCTTTGAGGAGAATGAGTTGGAGTACGAGGAAGAATGCATCCTGCGCCGCGAGGTGTCCGCTTCGGGCAAGAGCCGGGCATTCATCAATGACACGCCTGCTTCATTGGCTCAGATGAAGGAGTTGGGAGAACTGCTGATTGACGTGCATTCCCAGCATCAGAACCTATTGCTGAACAAGGAAGGATTTCAGTTGAATGTACTGGACATCTTGTCGCATAACGAAGAGGCCTTGTCTGCTTACCAGCATATCTTCGGAGCATGGAAGCAGGCACAGCAGGATTTGGAGGCCCTTGTTGCCCGTGCCAATCAGGATAAGTCGGACGAAGACTATATCCGTTTCCAACTGGAACAGTTGGAAGAGGCACACTTGTCTGCCGGTGAGCAGGAGGAGCTGGAGCAAGAGGCAGATACGCTGAGCCATGCGGAAGAGATAAAGGCCGGACTCTATCGGGTAGGGCAGACGCTCTACTCGGACGAAGGAGGCTTGTTGTCCGGGCTGAAGGAATGCTTGAACACGATGCTCGGCCTGCAGAGGGTTTATCCGGTTGCCGGGGAACTTGCCGAACGCATGGAAAGCACTTATATCGAGTTGAAGGATATTTCGCAGGAAGTGTCGGGTAAGGAGGATGAAATAGAGTTCAACCCCGAACGTCTGGATGAAGTGAACGAACGTCTGAACTTGATTTATACGCTCCAACAGAAGCACCGCGTTTCCACTGTCGGTGAACTTCTGGCGTTGACGGATGAATACGCCGCCAAACTCTCAGCCATCACTTCGTCCGACGAGCACATCGAGGAACTGAAAGCGCGTTGCGACGCTTTATATAATAAGGTGAAAAAGCAGGCTGCCGTCCTCACCAAGGCGCGTACTGCCGCTGCCCGTGAAGTGGAGAAGCAGATGGCTGCGCGGCTGGTTCCGTTGGGCATGCCCAATGTCCGTTTCCAGGTAGAGATAGGTGCCCGCAAAGAGCCGGGCATACACGGGGCGGATACTGTGAACTTCTTGTTTTCCGCGAATAAGAACGGGGCATTGCAAAGCGTCTCCTCCGTAGCTTCGGGTGGTGAAATAGCCCGCGTCATGCTCTCCATCAAAGCAATGATAGCCGGTGCCGTCAAGCTTCCTACCATTGTATTCGACGAAATAGATACCGGAGTCTCCGGCGAGATAGCCGACCGCATGGCGGATATCATGCAGGAGATGGGCGAGCAGGACCGCCAGGTAATCAGCATTACCCATCTACCCCAGATTGCTGCCCGTGGACGCGCCCATTACAAGGTGTACAAGCAGGACAACGAGATGGAAACAAACAGTCACATCCGTCGTCTGACCGACGATGAACGCGTGGAAGAAATAGCCCATATGCTGAGTGGTGCTAAGCTGACCGAAGCCGCACTGAACAATGCCAGAGTATTGCTGGAAGTATCAAATAGTAAATAGTAAATCGTCAAATAGTAAATACCCATATATGGTTGATAACAGTGAAATGATTTTCGGCGTCCGTGCCGTGATAGAAGCCATTCAGGCAGGAAAAGAGATAGACAAGATATTGGTAAAGAAGGACATTCAGAGTGATTTGTCAAAAGAGCTGTTCGCTGTCTTGAAAGGGACTTTGATACCGGTACAGCGCGTTCCGGTGGAACGCATCAACCGCGTGACGCGGAAGAATCACCAGGGAGTGATTGCCTTCATCTCTTCAGTCACTTACCAGAAGACGGAGGATTTGGTACCTTTCCTTTTCGAGCAGGGCAAGAATCCTCTGTTTGTGATGCTTGACGGCATCACGGATGTCCGCAATTTCGGTGCCATTGCCCGTACTTGCGAGTGTGCGGCGGTAGATGCCGTGATTATCCCTGCACGGAACAGTGTATCTGTCAACGCAGATGCCATGAAAACCTCGGCAGGAGCCTTGCACACTTTGCCCGTTTGCCGCGAACACAGCCTGAAAGAGACCCTGCAATTCCTCAAGAATAGTGGTTTCCATATCGTGGCAGCCACGGAGAAAGGCGATTACGACTATACCAAAGCCGACTATACCGGTCCGATGTGCATCATTATGGGTGCCGAAGACAAGGGGGTGTCCTATGACAACCTGGCGTTGTGTGACGAGTGGGTGAAGATTCCCATGTTGGGAACCATCGAGTCCCTCAATGTTTCCGTTGCAGCCGGCATTTTGATTTATGAAGCGGTAAAACAAAGAACCAACTAAGATATGAAAAAGAAATTGCTGTTGATGCTCACTCTCTGTTTATTGGCTCAGTGGAGTGTGGCACAAGCCCCGAAGTGGGTAGACAAAGCCAAACGTGCGGTTTTCTCGGTAGTGACTTACGACCAGAACGATAAGATACTGAATACTGGAAACGGCTTTTTTGTCACTGAAGATGGCATTGCGCTTTCTGACTACACCTTGTTCAAAGGTGCCCGGCGCGCCGTTGTGATGAGCTCGGACGGGGCACAGATGCCGGTGGAGGCCATTATGGGAGCTGATGACATGTACGATGTTGTCAAGTTCCGTGTCGGCATCCCCGGAAAGAAAGTCACGGCACTCACTTTGGCTGCTGTGGCTCCGGCTACCGGTGCGGATGTATATCTGCTGCCTTATTCCACCCAGAAGGACCGTTCCTTCACTGCCGGGAAAGTAAAGGAAGCTGATAAGATTTCCGGTAACTATTCCTATTATACACTTGATATGCGTTTGAAGGACAAGATGGTGAGTTGTCCGCTGATGACTGTGGACGGGCAGGTCTTCGGCCTTGCGCAGAAGTCCTCCGGACAAGACACGGCTACCATCTGCTATGCCATTGATGCCAATTTCGCCATGTCGCAGAATATCTCCGCATTGTCTTATGGAGATATGTCATTGAAGGGCATCGGTATTAAGAAGGCATTGCCCGATACCGAAGAGCAGGCTTTGGTGTTCCTCTACATGGCTTCTTCCCAACTGTCTCCGGAGAAGTATATGGAGACTCTGAACGATTTCATTGCACAATATCCTGCCAGTGCCGACGGTTATCTGCGCCGTGCTTCCCAGCATCTGTTCATGTCCCGTGAAGATGCTTCCATGGATAAGGTCGCCGCAGATATGGATAAGGCTTTGGAGGTTGCCGCAAAGAAAGATGATGTGTATTACAACCGGGCCAAGATAATCTATAATTATGCATTGGGTAAGCCCGAGAAAGTTTATAAGGACTGGTCGCTCGACAAGGCTCTGGACGAGGTACGGAAAGCGATAACCATTGACGAGCTTCCAGTTTATGTCCAGTTGGAGGGTGACATCCTGTTTGCCAAGCAGGACTATCCGTCGGCATTTACCAGCTATGATAAAGTGAATAAGACCATTCTGGCCTCTCCGGCTACCTTTTTCAGTGCTGCCAAGACCAAGGAACTGATGCAGGCGCCTGCCGAAGAGGTACTGGCTCTGATGGACAGTTGTGTGGCCCGCTTTACCCAGCCCTATACGGAGGAAGCCGCCCCTTACTTGCTGGAGCGTGCCCAAGCCCGTATGAATGCAGACCAGGCGCGTAATGCCATGCTGGATTATGATGCCTATTACAATGCCGTGAACGGTAAAGTGAACGACATGTTCTACTATTACCGTGAGCAGGCTGCCTTGAAGGCCAAGCAGTACCAGCGTGCGCTGGACGATATGGCGAAGGCCATCGAACTTAATCCGGAAGATTTGACCTACCGTGCCGAACTGGCAGTGGTGAATCTTCGCGTGGGACGTTACGAGGAGGCGTTGAATGTGCTGAAGGCTGCTCTGGAGAAAGACCCTAAATATGCCGAAGCCTACCGTCTGATGGGTATCGCCCAGCTGCAGATGAAGAAGGACAAGGAAGCTTGTGCCAGCTTTGCCAAGGCAAAGGAATTGGGTGATCCCAATGTGGATGCTTTGATAGAGAAGCATTGCAAGTAAAGGGATGGGATAGAATAAAGGCTCTACTTTCGCAAGCAGAGCCTCTGTTTTGGGGAACTCCCCCGTGTTAAATGAGTTAAGTCTAGGTATAACAGGTTATGAGTGAAATTACGTTGTTTTATTTATAAAATGCGTGGATTTCCGGAATACTGCATATACTTCGGATTTTTTTATGAGAAAAAAGAAAATAGACCCGATTATTAATAAAAACAAACTTTGACAATCATGAAGAAAGTGATTTGCAGCCAGAAGGCACCGGGCGCCATAGGCCCTTATAGCCAGGCTATCGAAGCCGGCGGAATGGTATTTGTATCAGGTCAGTTGCCTATTGACGCAGCTACCGGAGTGATGGCTGAAGGTGCTGAAGCGCAAGCCCGCCAGTCCTTGGAGAATATAAAGCATATTCTGGAAGAGGCAGGCCTGGGCATGGCAAATATTGTGAAGACAACCGTTTTCCTGGCAGACATGTCCTTGTTCGCTGATATGAACAAGGTATATGCCACTTATTTTGACGGTGCTTTCCCGGCACGTTCGGCTGTGGCAGTGAAGGCGCTGCCTAAAGACGCCTTAGTAGAGATTGAGTGCATCGCGGTTCGCTAACAAGTCGGCCACAATGAAACTGCTGCCTCCCACGAAGATGAAATCTTCCGGGAGGCTTTTTTCTTGTGCGGCCCGCACGGCGGCGGGTACGTCAGGATAGCAATGCCCTTTCAGGCCAGCTGCTGCGGCCAGCTCCTGCAGTTCGCTTTCGGGCAATGCCCGCTTCACGCTGGCTTTGGTGAAGTAGTAGGTCGCTTCCCGGGGTAGCAAGGCCAGTACCCCCCGTATATCCTTGTCATTCACCATGCCTATGACGATGTGTAGCTGTCGGTAAGTCTGTTGCTTCAGTTGTTCTGTAATGTAGGTGATGCCTCCCACATTGTGGCCGGTGTCACAAATCAGGGTGGGCGAGTCCTGCAGTTTTTGCCAGCGTCCCATCAAGCCCGTCAGTTCCGCCACACGGGCAAAGCCACTGCGCACTGCTTGTCCGTCCAGCCGGTAGCCGGCTTCTTTCAGTAGCGGGAGGGCGGTGAGTACGGTCCGGGCATTTTTCTGCTGGTAGAGCCCTTTCAGTTCGTATTCTATTCCGGGATAGTCCTCACGGTCGTTCTCTTCGGCAAAGTAGATAGGAGCACCCGTCGCCTGCGTTTTTTCCAGAAACACCGATTTCGTTTCGGGAGTGGTCTCGCCGATTACAACGGGGATACCGCTTTTAATGATTCCTGCCTTCTCTCCTGCGATTTTTGCCAAGGTGTCCCCCAAGAATTGGGTATGGTCAAAACTGATGTTGGTGATGATGCATACATCCGGACGGATGATATTGGTGCAGTCCAGGCGTCCGCCGAGTCCCACCTCGATTACGGCTACATCCACCTTTTCATCCGCAAAGTAGCGGAAGGCCATGGCAGTGGTCAGCTCAAAGAAGGAGGGGTGGAGGGGTTCGAAGAATCCACGTTCCTGCGCTACAAAACGGATGACGTATTCCTCGGGTATAGGCTGTCCGTTAATCCGGATGCGCTCCCGGAAATCCACCAGGTGGGGCGAGGTGTAGAGTCCGACCCTATATCCCGCTTCTTGCAGTATGGCGGCAAGCGTATGCGAGCAGGAACCCTTTCCGTTGGTACCGGCCACATGAATGCTGCGGAAACTGCGGTGGGGATGTCCGAAATGTTCGTCCAGGGTCAGAGTATTTTCCAACCCCTCCTTGTATGCTGAGCCGCCCACCTGCTGAAACATGGGCACACTGTTATATAAGTAAGTTAAAGTGTTCTGATAATCCATCTTTTATAATATTTAACGGAGAAGCAATCCTTTCTCCCTATTAATTTGTTATCTTTAAAAGCGACAAAGATAATGCAGACCGGACGCAATCAAGCTTGCTTGAAATTGCTTGCAGTGTAACTTATCTTAAGCTTATGCAAAGGTATTAACAATTTAAATCTAACGTGTATGGGAGCTAAGAAAAATTTTGTGATTGATACGAATGTGATTCTTCACGATTATAACTGTTTGAAGAATTTTCAGGAGAATGACATTTATCTTCCCATCGTAGTCCTTGAAGAACTGGACAAATTCAAGAAAGGCAATGAGCAGATTAATTTCAATGCGCGTGAGTTTGTCCGTGAGCTAGATTTGATTACCGATGACAATCTGTTCACCAAAGGGGCGCCATTGGGAGAGGGCTTGGGCCGTCTGTTTGTGGTGGCAGGCATGGTGGACTCTCCCCGGGTACGTGATTCCTTTCCCGAACGCATCCCCGACCATCAGATTCTGTCGGTAGTGGACTGGCTTTCTACCAAAAAGCCTAAAATGAAAACCATCCTTGTCACGAAAGACATGAATCTGCGCATGAAGGCGCGTTCCATCGGTCTGCTGTGCGAAGACTATATCAATGATAAGGTAATCAATGTGGATATATTCGAAAAGTCGAATGAAGTGTTCGAGGGTATTGACCCTGCGCTGATAGACCGCATTTATTCTTCCAAAGAAGGACTGGACATCAACGAGTTCGATTTTAAGGACATCATTCGCCCCAACGAATGCTTTGTGCTGAAGAGTGACCGCAGCAGTGTGCTTGCACGTTATAATCCCTTTACCCATTCGATTTGTCGGGTCAACAAGACAAGGAATTATGGCATTGAACCGCGTAATGCCGAGCAGAGCTTTGCTTTTGAGGTGCTGAACGACCCGAACATCAAGCTGGTTGCCCTGACCGGTAAGGCGGGAACCGGCAAGACTTTGTTGGCGCTGGCTGCCGCATTGGGAAAACTTACCGACTACAAGCAGATTCTTCTGGCACGTCCCATCGTGGCTCTGTCTAATAAAGACCTTGGATTCCTTCCCGGTGATGCCAATGAGAAAGTGGCTCCTTACATGCAGCCTTTGTTCGATAATTTGAATGTAATCAAACATCAGTTCGCTGCCAATTCCTCTGAAGTGAAACGCTTGGAGGATATGCAAAAAAGTGAACAATTGGTCATCGAGGCATTGGCCTTTATCCGCGGGCGCAGCTTGAGTGAGACCTACTGTATTATCGATGAAGCCCAGAACCTGACCCCACATGAGATTAAGACCATCATCACCCGTGCCGGCGAAGGCACAAAAATGGTGTTTACCGGTGATATTCAGCAGATAGACCAACCCTATCTGGACAGTCAGTCCAATGGACTTGTCTATATGATAGACCGTATGAGGGACCAGAACTTGTTTGCCCATGTCAATCTGGTGAAAGGAGAACGTAGCCAGTTGAGCGAGTTGGCAAGTAATCTGATGTAGCGGATATCGCATTTTCCGGGGTAAAACTATTTCTATCCCGCTTTCCGGCTGCTAAAACAGGGGAAGGCGGGATGGTTTCTTTATAGAGGATAGATAATTATTATAACATTTTTTTATCGATTTTTTGCCCGTTTTGACTAAAATAGTGTATCTTTGCCTCGCCTAAAACAAAACTGTCAAGCAAAATGAAGCGAAATTTTTTTCATCGGTATCTTTCCGCGAAAGTGCTTCCGATATGGACTATTCTATTAATTGACGTATTTATCATCGTCATATCCAGTATGTTGGCCTATGCTCTCCGATATGATTTCAGAAGTATTTTTTTTGAATCCTCTACCATTGACAAGACCATTTTATGGACGGTTGCTGTCAACTTGATTTTCTTCCGTGTTTTCCGTACGTATTCCAATGTGCTGCGCTTTTCCTCCTTTGTGGATATCATGCGAATTTTTGTGTCATTGACTGTGTCGTATGCACTGCTGATGATAACGAGTGTCCTGACGGAAAGCTATTTGGAGTTTAACCTGGCTCCGGTCAGCGTGCTGTTCATGTCCTATATCATCAGCTTTGCCATGATGGCATGCTCCCGTGTGGTTGTCAAGACTTTCTTTGAGGCGCTGAACTTTGACGGCACCCATAGTGCCAATGTGTTCATTTACGGTGCCAAGGAAGCCGGGGTCAACATTGCCAAGGCATTGCGTGTCAATCTGCGCAACCACTACCGTCTGCGTGGATTCATTGCGGACGAACCTGAGCTTATCAATAAGGTGATGATGGGGGTCAAGGTGTTCCCCAACGATGATACGCTGATTGATGTGCTGAACGACCGCGATGTGCAGACTATTATCATTTCTCCCGCCAAGATGGAGGAACTGAAGAAGTCCGACATGGCTGATCGCCTGCTGGTGCATAACATCAAACTGATGACCGCGCCTCCCTTGAGCGAGTGGAACGGCCAGGCATTGAGCCGCACGCAGTTGAAGGAAATTCAGATTGAGGACCTGCTTCAGCGCAATCCTATCGAGATAGATATCCATAAGGTTGCCTCTCATCTGGAGGGCAAGCGTGTGATGATTACGGGCGCCGCCGGCTCCATCGGCAGCGAAATCATGCGCCAGGTGGCTTCGTTCAATCCCTATAAGCTTATTTTAGTGGACCAGGCCGAGACTCCTCTGCACGACATCCGTCTGGAACTTCAGGACCGTTGGCGCGACATCGATGCTGAGACCATCATAGCCGACATCTCCAATGCCACGCGCATGGAGGATATCTTCAGGGAGTTCAAGCCTCAGTATATTTTCCATGCGGCCGCCTACAAGCATGTGCCGATGATGGAGGACAACGTTTCCGAGTCCATCCAGGTGAACGTATTCGGTACGCGCACCGTTGCTGATCTAGCCGTGAAATACGGTGCCGAGAAGTTTGTGATGATTTCTACGGACAAGGCTGTTAACCCTACAAACGTGATGGGCTGTTCCAAGCGTATCTGCGAGATTTATGTGCAGTCTCTTGCGAAGAAGTTGCAAAAGGAGGGAGGCCATGCCACTCAGTTCATCACTACGCGTTTCGGCAATGTGCTGGGTTCCAACGGTTCTGTCATTCCCCGTTTCCGTGACCAGATTCAGCGTGGCGGTCCGGTGACGGTGACCCATCCTGAGATAATCCGTTACTTCATGACCATTCCCGAAGCTTGCCGTCTTGTTCTTGAGGCCGGCAGTATGGGCAACGGCGGTGAAATCTATATCTTCGACATGGGTAAGCCGGTGAAGATTGTGGATCTTGCCAAGCGTATGATCAGCCTTTCCGGACGTACGGATGTGAAGATTGAATTTACCGGTCTCCGTCATGGCGAGAAGCTCTACGAGGAACTCTTGAATGTGAAGGAGCTTACAAAGCCCACCTATCATGAGAAGATTATGATTGCCACGGTGCGTGAGTATGACTATGATGAGGTGAAGGAGCGTATCCAGAAGCTGATTGATGTAAGTTACACCTATGATCAGATGAAAATTGTTGCTGCCATGAAGGATATTGTTCCGGAATTCGTGAGCAAGAATTCCTGCTTTGAGGCGCTGGATAAGAAGAAATAAAAAGATAGCGGTATAGTATAAAATGAAAGGGTGATAACGTCATTGTAGTGTTATCACCCTTTCAATTTTATTGTCTTCTTGTCAGCCTTTTGTCTCATTCATGTGAAGAGAAGTATTTCAAGAACTGTGTACGTTCGAAAGTATTGACTCCCTTCGGGTCGTTTACGTTCAGAATACCTTTGAACTGGCTGATGGTTTCCATACCTTTGCGGTCCATCCACAAGTTGAGGAAGCGGATGTATTCTTCAATGATGGTAGCTGAATTCTGATAAAGCGCACTGCATATCTCTACGGCCGAAGCACCTGCTAATATTGCCTTGACAACGCCTTCGGGCGAGTGGATACCACCGGAAGCGGCATAGTCCAGCTTGTTTACGGCTGCCGAAGCGATGCCTATCCAGCGCAGGGCTTTAGACAAATCGGCTTCGTTGCTGAATACGTTGCCGGATACTTGTATCATTTTCTCAATGTTGATGTCCGGCTGGTAGAAGCGGTTGAACAGCACTACTGCGGCGGCGCCGTTGGCGTACAGCTGGTCTATCAGAGCTATCGGATTGGTCAGGTTGTCACCCAGCTTCATGATGACGGGTATCTTGACCGTCTTCTTGATGTGGCTCAGAATGTCGATGTGGCGTTGCTCGAAACTGCCGTAAGCATATTGTACATCCGTCTGCAGTGCAAGGATATTGATTTCCAATGCGTCTGCACCGGCTTCTTCTATTTTGGCGGCAAATTCCACCCAGTCGGCATTCTGATAGCAGTTGATGCTGGCTATGATGGGGATATTGCAAACCTTTTTGCTTTCCTTAATCAGGTTCAGATATTCACCCAGCTTATGTTCGCGGATATATCCTACAAGGTAGTCACTGCCTTCGGGGTACATATTCGGGTCTCCCATCCAGTCAGCCTCCATCATGATTTGCTCTTCAAAAAGTGATTTTAGTACAATGGCACCTGCGCCGGCCTCAGATAGTTTCTGGTTCTTGGCGGCACTGTCTGTCAGTCCGGAGCTGCTGACGATAATGGGGTTTCTGAGTTTCAGCCCTGCAAAAGTAGTTTCTAATGTTGCCATGATAATGATTTTTTATGGTTAATAGTTTCTTTCTCCAAAAATCTTGCTTCCTACACGTATCAAGGTGCTCCCGGCTGCAATGGCCTCGTGGTAATCGTGAGACATCCCCATGGACAGTTCCCGGAATGACTCTGCATCGGCAAACCATTTGGCTTTCACTTCATTGAAGAAGCTACTTAAAGAACAAAACTCTGTTTTGATTTGTTCGTCATTGTCCGTATTCGTGGCCATGCCCATCAATCCGCATATCCGGATATGCTTGAGCTCTCTCCATTCACCGGCTGCCAGCATTTCCCGGCATTCGTCAAAGCTGAATCCAAACTTGGTCTCTTCTCGGGCAATGTGCAACTGCAGTAGGCAGTTGACGGTTTTTCCGGCTTTGGCAGCCTGCTTGTCCACTTCGGCCAACAGCTTGTAGGAGTCTATGCCATGAATCAGCGCTACGTAAGGAACGATATATTTTATTTTGTTTGTTTGCAGATGCCCGATGAAATGCCATTCTATGTCTTTGGGCAGACTTTCGTATTTGGCAGTCATTTCCTGCACCTTACTTTCTCCGAACACACGCTGGCCGGCACGATACGCTTCTTCTATCGCCTCGTTGGGGTGAAATTTGGAAACAGCCACCAGCCGTACCTTTTCAGGCAGTTCGCTCAGTACTTGTTTTAAATTCTCTGCAATCATCGTTTTTTTGAGTTATGAGTTATGAGTTATAAGTTATGGCTCGCAATAACTTATAACTCATAACTTAAATTAAACTTCCGGTTTGTCGTCGGGCTCTGCACTGTACGGATATACATCCATAATGGCGGTTTCCGCTACAGATGCTATCTGATAGTCGGCCATTGTGCCTTTCATGCCCTCATCCAGTTTCTTCACTGCATCACGCAGGTCGGCAGCCTGCACCAATACCTGGGTAGAGGTTTTCTTTTCCGCACCGCTTTTCTCGTCCAGTGTGATGAAAACCAGTTTACATTTAAACCAGCGGTCGGCAGCTTCCTCTTCGCTGGGGAACAATTCGCTATAGTTGGCACGTTTGATGTCCGATACGGTGAACTCTCCCGAAATGAACGGCGTCATCTCTTCGATGATGCGTGCTTCCGCTTCCGTAAAACTGAGGGCATCCACCAGGTACGGTTCGGTCACCTTCTTGTTCATTCCATTTTCCATTGTTTTCTCGTAACGGATCTTACATTCAAACCATGTATGCATTGCCATAATTTTCTGTTTTTAATTATTGATTTATTGTTAGTTAAGCTGCTTTATGCGTGCCTATGCCCGCCGAAAGCAGTGCAAAGATA
>ENA-OZMQ01000477-OZMQ01000477.1-human-gut-metagenome-genome-assembly--contig:-NODE-477-length-11528-cov-14.913710_pt1 | contig 11528 bp, 19 predicted proteins | sample MGYA00244189_ERZ653813 | MGnify/ENA primary metagenome ERZ653813 (study PRJEB26926, sample SAMN06164526) | human gut metagenome | biome: ENVO:00009003; feature: ENVO:2100002; material: ENVO:00002003...
CCGAGATCTACACTCGACTAGTCGTCGGCAGCGTCAGATGTGTATAAGAGACAGTTATAATAGTATGCATAAAAAGTTATAATAAAACACTAAAAGGCTATAATAAGAAAAAAGTAACATTGAAAAAAAGTAAAAGATGTGATATAAATAGTTGGTAACTTTTTTGTGACCGTAGTTTAATGGATAAAATTCCGGACTCCGACTCCGGCGAGTGCGCGTTCGATTCGCGTCGGTCACATACTTTGATTTTGATATGTTAGGTTAATGGAGGAATCACATGAAGGACTTTTTTAACAAGGAAACATTGGATAATATAAAGCAGTTTTGCGCAGAAAATAAAAAATACGTTGGAGTAGCAGGTGTACTTGTAGGACTCATACTCATACTTATAGTAGTTGTCGCAGGAGGCAATAATGGCAGACAATCCAATACCGAAGCCGGATCACAGACAGAGATTTCGGTGAAGGATTTTGAGTTTGAAAAGGATTACACAAATGACGCAAAGGACGATATCAGCACATTACTTGCTGATTATTATAAGGCATACGTGGGTGATGACCTTGATACCCTTGGCAAGCTTGCGACACCTATGAGCGACAACGAGAAGAGCTATATTGGTGTTGTCAGCCAGTACTATGAGTCAGTCAATGACATCACACCTTATACCAAGAATGGTTTGAAAAAGGGAACATACTTTGTGTCTGTTAAAAACAGTATAAAGTTTACGGGAGTTGATACACAGGCACCTACACTTGACTTCTTTTATATAGAGACAGATAAGGACGGAAAGCTCTTTATAAATAATGTATACAGTAATTTCAACAGAACATACTGCGAGAATGAACTCGATGACGATATTATGGAGCTTATTTCTAAGTATACTGCTTCATCTGAGTTTGCAGACCTTCATGAGGAGGTACAAAAGGCATATGAGCAGGCGGTCGGTTCTGATGCCAATTTAAAGACTATGCTTGAGACAACACTCACAGGTGCTATAAAGCAGTGGTACACATCGTCAGGCATTGCCAATTTAAAGAAGTCTGATGCAGACACACAGACTACAGAGGCAGATACACAGCAGGCAGATGATGCATCACAGAGTGGTGACCAGCAGACTACAGATGCAAATGCAGGACAGACTGCAGACCAGCAGACTACGGATGCAAATGCCGGACAGACCACAGATCAACAGACCACAGATACAAATGCAGCCAATCAGCAGACAGCCGAGCAGCCACAGGCACCGGCTGAGTATCAGGTAGTGACAAAGGATGTTGTAAAGGTACGTGACGGTGCAAGCACAGATGCAAAGGAGCTTGGTCTCTTAAAGGAACAGGTAACACTTACAGCATATGGCACAGAGGGCGACTGGACTATAGTATCCTACAGCGCCGGAACAAATGGCAGAGCTTATATTAAGACAGAGAATCTCCAGACAGTAGGACAGTAAAAGTAATACAAAGTAACAGATGTGCATACAATAATAAGAAGCAACACGGAGGCTTAAAGGTCTCCGTGTTTTAATCTACATAGCAAATGGCTGCTGCAAAGAGTAGAAATGGCTACAGCGTGGTTTATGTATATCGGATAAAGCAATCTAAAAAGAGGATATGGTATGGAAGAAAATGGTGTAAGAATAAATAAATTCCTCAGTGAAGCGGGCGTGTGCTCAAGGCGTGAGGCAGACAAGCAGATAGAAGCTGGCAAAGTAGGAATAGACGGCGTGACAGCAAAGACAGGTGACAGAGTTCTAAAGGGACAGACTGTCACATATAATGGACAGGTAGTATCAAAGGAAGAAGAGATGATACTGATTGCCCTCAATAAACCGGCCGGCATAGTCTGCACAGCAGAAAAAAAGGAAAAAAACAACGTGATAGATTATCTTAATTACCCAAAGCGCATTTATCCCATTGGCAGGCTGGATAAGGATTCAGAGGGACTTTTACTTCTGACTAACAATGGCGAGATAGTAAATAAGATGATGCGCTCCGGCAACAGACACGAAAAGGAGTATATTGTCACAGTAAACAAAACAATATCTGACAGCTTCATAAGAGGGCTCGCAGGAGGTGTACCGCTTGTAGAGCTTGGTGTGACAACCAGAAAGTGCCATGTGAAAAAGCTGTCCTCAAAGCAGTTTAAGATTATTCTGACACAGGGCTACAATAGGCAGATAAGACGGATGTGTGAATACTTTGGCTACCGTGTGGTCAAGCTTGAGAGAGTGAGAATCATGAATATTGAGCTCGGTGACCTGCCAAGAGGAAAGTACAGGGCTGTGACACCACTTGAATACAAGGGACTCAAAAGACTGATTGCGGATTCCTCAAATCAGCCGGTTATGCCTGATATGAATAAGAATCATTCTGATAAGAAACATACGGATAAGAAACATACAGATAAGAAATATCCGGATAGAAGAGCGAAGTAAAGCAGACAGGGGATTATTACAGCATGGAGAATAACAAAATAAAAGATAAGATAGATGAGCTTGTTGAAAGTCTTAACCGCGCATCAAAAGCCTATTACAACGGTGCAGATGAAATAATGCCAAATTACGAGTGGGATGCACTGTTTGATGAGCTTACACAGCTTGAAAAAGAGACAGGATATATCCGTCAGGACAGTCCGACACAGAATGCAGGCTATGAGGCAGAGGCTGGAAATCGTGAGCCACATGAGTATCCGGCGCTTTCACTTGCCAAGACAAAGAGTATTGAGGAGCTTAAGAAATGGGCAGGCGATATGCCAATATGGCTTTCATGGAAGCTTGACGGTCTGACACTCGTGCTCACATATGACGATGGCAGGCTTGTGAAAATACTGACGAGAGGAAATGGAACTGTAGGAAGTAACATCACATTTTTGCAGGATGCCATAAGCGGCTTCCCAAAGGAGATACCATACAAGGGGCATATGGTTGTAAGAGGGGAAGCGACAATTTCCTACACGGATTTCAAGCTGTTAAATGATACAATCGAGGACGATGATGAGAAATATGCCAATCCAAGAAACCTTGCCTCCGGTACATTAAATCTCGATGATGTGGAAGAAGTGAAGCGAAGACATGTAGTGTTTTATGCGTTTACACTCGTGCATATAGACGATGATATCATATCATGGGGTGATAGAATGAGCTATCTTAGTGATATGAAATTCAATGTTGTCAAAAGGGAGGCAACAGATGCGGTGCGCCTTGATGAGGCTGTAAAACGCTGGACAAGGGATGTCGAGAGTGGCAGGATGGATGTGCCTGTGGACGGACTTGTCATATGCTATGATGACACTGCCTACGCTGCAGGTGGAAGCATCACGGGACATCATGCTACGAGAGCCGGCTTTGCTTTCAAGTGGCAGGATGAGGCAGTAGATACGAGGCTTCGCTATATTGAATGGTCGTGTGCGGTTTCGACAATATCGCCGGTGGCTGTTTTTGAGCCGGTGCAGATAGAGGGCACGACGGTTTCGAGAGCTTCGCTTTGCAATCTGACTGAAATAGAAAGGCTTGGAGTGGGAAAAGAGTGTACACTTTCCGTGATAAAAGCCAACAAGATTATTCCGAAATGCATAGCTGTAAAGGATGCGGTGGGAGCAGTTGAGATACCGAAGGAATGTCCGGTGTGTCATCATCCGACACGCATATTTGTAAGTAAAAACAGCGGGGTGAAGACGCTGCATTGTACAAACCCTGACTGTACAGCCAAGAATGTCAAAAAGTTTTCAAGATTTGTCAGCAAAAGCGGAATGGATATAGATGGACTTTCGGTACAGACAATGCTAAAATTTATAAATGAGGGATTCATAAAACAGTTCCCTGACATATACCATCTGCCAGAGCATTTTGATAAGATAAGCAGCATGGAGGGCTTTGGAGAAAAATCATGCATGAATATGCAGACTGCCATCGAAAAAAGCAGACATGTCCACCCGGTCAATCTGATATTTGCACTCTGTATACCTCTTATAGGTACCGATGCAGGCAAGAAGATTGTCAACGCAATAGGTTTTGATGGCTTCGCGGACAGAATGAGAAATGCCACAGATTTTGTAGATATAGACGGTATAGGCCAGGAAAAATCAGGCTCCATACTTGAATGGTATGCAAATCCCAAAAACAGCGCGATGTTTGAAGCACTGATTAAGGAACTTGACATAGAACAGGTCGATATAAAGGATATGTCAGAGGGCAGCTTAAACGGCAAGACCTTTGTCATCACAGGCGATGTGCATGATTTCGCCAACAGAAGCGAGTTTAAGGCCTATGTGGAGTCACAGGGCGGCAAGGTGACAGGAAGCGTGTCAAAAAAGACAGACTATCTGGTAAACAACGACACTGAATCTACTTCATCAAAAAATAAAAAAGCAAAAGAATTAGGAATACCTATCATCTCGGAGGATACATTTATAGAGATGTTTGGGCGTTAGAAAAGAGGTTATAAAATGCCTATAAAGACACAAAATGATTTACCTGTAAAGGAAATACTTGAGAGAGAAAATATATTTGTGATGGACGAAAACAGGGCATCACATCAGAACATCAGACAGCTGGAGATTGCGATTGTAAATCTCATGCCATTAAAGGAGGACACAGAGCTTCAGATACTGCGCTCGCTGTCAAATACCCCTATACAGGTTAATGTAACGTTTGTGACCACATCTACTCACGAGGCCACTCACACATCACTCAGTCATCTGAACAAATTTTACGAGACCTTTGACGATATAAAGGACAGGTACTTTGACGGCATGATAATCACAGGGGCACCGGTTGAACTTATGGAATACGAAGAGGTAGACTACTGGGATGAGATATGTAGTATAATGGAGTGGAGCAAGACACATGCTTTCTCCACACTTCATCTGTGCTGGGGTGCACAGGCAGGATTGTATTATCACTACGGCATACCAAAGCGTGTGCTTCCAAAGAAGAAGTTTGGTGTGTATGCGCACCACGTAAAGAACAGAAAAATCCCACTTGTCAGAGGCTTTGATGACGTGTTTTACGCACCACACTCAAGGCATACCGAGGTTTTAAAGGAGGATATATTAAAGCATCAGGAGCTTACCATACTTGCGGAGTCGGATGATGCCGGAGTATTCCTTCTGATGGATCAGGATGGTAAAAAGATTTTTGTGATGGGACATCCTGAGTATGACAGATATACTCTTCACAATGAGTACGAGAGGGATAAGAAAAAGGGGCTTGATATAGATATGCCGGTGAACTACTATCCGGATAATGATGATACACAAAAGCCGCTTTTACAGTGGCGGTCGCACGGCAATATACTTTATTCCAATTGGCTTAATTATTATGTATATCAAGGAGTGCCATACGATTTCGTAAATAATGGCGCAATCCTAGGAAAATAAAGGGTCTGCGGAGTTTTCGTAAAATCGTAAAAAATATAAAATTCTATGTATTTTAATGCATTTTAATGCGAAAAGTGTGTAGTAACTGTGTAGTAACCACCCCAAAAAGTGTGTAGTAAAAATTGTATATAGAAAAGCCATTATATGACACAAATATGAGAAGAACATGGAAATGCTCTTCTCTTTTTTTATGCCACAATTTAGGCATAAGGAGATGATGTTGTGTTTGACGATGATGTGAGAGAAAAAATATTTGCTAAAAGTGAGTTACAAAAAATCGACCTAATGACATTATCCCTTGTCATTAAAGCGATAGAGGAAGTTTTGGAGGAAAACAAAGATGAACATGCCGTATCAGCAACCAATGATGAATTATACACCTAATTATGGAACATATCAGTACAACCCAATGGCGAGCTATCAGAGATACCAACAGCCCGAACCAACGCAAGGCATAAGTGGCAGAGTAGTACAGGCAGTTGAGACTATTAATCCCAACGAGGTGCCGATGGACGGCAGTGTAGCATTTTTTCCAAAACAGGATTTAACGGAGATATATGCCAAGAGTTGGAATGCTGACGGAACAATACGCACATTGACTTTTAAACCGGTTTTGAATGATAAGACAGACATTTTATCGGGTGACACGGAAAAACTTGAATTTGACCTATCAGAGAAAGCCACAGAGGGTATTATGGCAAAGCTCAACGAACTATCAGAGAAAATTGAGCAATTATCTTTAGGAACGCAAAGAAAAACTCCACGAACACAAAGTAAGGAGAGTGAAAAAGCATGAATGTAATGGGAATAATGCAACAGATAATGAGCAATAATCGCGTAATGGGAAATCCAATGATTCAGAATGCAATGAGCATGGCTCAAAGCGGAACAGGCAAGGGAATATTTTACAACTGTAGAGGAAAGAGTAAAGCAAAAAGCTATTGATATATCCCAATTGTCACCCGAACTTAAAATGTTCAACACAATCTTTCAGTCAGTAGCACAGCAACAACTTGAACAGAAACGACAGGCAGAGCAGATAAATAAAGTTGAGCAGACTGTTGACAATATGAAAGAGATATTTACACAGCCTATCGGAGATTGGAAAGCTGAAATCAATGCAAGGGTGCGTGAAATTTCAATCAAGAGCAAAATTGACTATCAGATACTTTACAATCAACTCTACGGAGAATTGGAAACCACTGCACATTGTAGCTTAAAGAGATTGCAGGACAATAAGAAAAAGCGCATGGAGAAAGCGGGCAATACCAAAACAGCAATTAAGAATGAGACAACAAAAATTGCTATTATCTTTGAAAAACCACAACTTAAAGCTATTTTTGAAAATATCGTCAAGAAATATGCTATGAGTTATTGTGCATAATCAAATTTAGAAACCATCAACTAATATCGGTTGGTGGTTTTTTATTTTATGAAAGAGAGGTAATAAAAATGGCTGAATTTTCAAGCATTGCAACACAGACAGTTGCAGTAAATGGGAATGTATTATTTACAGATGCGCCAACATCTGTATGCAATAAAGGATATATTTCGCACAGAACAGGGAGCGGATTAATTAACCTTAAAGGCGCTACCAACACTTGCAAAGCAAAGTACAGAGTAGAATTTAACGGAAATATTGCAGTTCCTACAGGCGGAACCGCAGGAGCAATTTCATTAGCTATTGCTGTCGAGGGCGAGCCGGACTTATCTACACTGGCAATCTCTACACCAACAGCAGTTGAAGCATTTAACAATGTGTCTATGGCAACAGATGTATGGCTTCCTTGCGGATGCTGTCAGGCAATTTCTGTCAAGAATACATCTGCACAGGCTATCAGTGTTGCAAATGCTAACATCACAGTAAATCGAATTGGTTAGGGGGCGAGAGTATGCACGTTGAAAGAATACACAAAATGCAGGAGTGTCTTACAGAGAAAGCTGTCAGCGAGTTTGAAAAGGGCATTGAAAATGTCGACACTTCCGAGATGGGACAGGTCGTGGATATGATTAAAGACCTTGCAGAAGCTGAGTATCATTCAATAATTTCCAAGGCTATGAAAAAGGCTGATGAAGAGGAAGAAGAGTACGACAAAGAACTCCTAAGAAGTCTTAAGGCAGAATATGGTGAAGAAAGTGGCAGAAGATATTACGACCAATATCGCTATGCAAATGGCAGATTTGCCCCTAAAGGTCGTGGAACACGTAGGGGATATGAAGAGCCACCATATTATCACATGCCGGTAAACTACAACGACATGGAGTATATGCGTGACATGGATAAGAGTCAAGGCAAGATGTACTACTCTGAACCGATTGCACCACATGTGAGTGAAAGCAATTATGACAGAGCAAAGAGACATTATACCGAGACAAAGGAAATGCACAAAGGAGCTTCAACAGAGGACAAAGAGCATAAAATGAAAGCCCTTGACATGTATATCCGTGAATTAAGCGGAGATATATCAGAGCTTTTAAGCGATATGACACCCGATGAACGTAACCTTTTGCGCACCAAAATGAGCAATCTTGCATCAAAACTGTAATTATTAAGGCTATGGGTAGTAATGCTCATAGCCGTTTTTTAAAGGACTCGATTTCGAGGAGTTTAAATCAGAAAGGGGCATACAGATGTTTATTAATGTTAATGGTACAATGTGGCACATACAATTTAAAAAGCCCACATCAAGCGAATTAAAGAGGTCTGACGGCACAATAAGTTTAGGAGTGACCGATAACACAACCAAGACAGTAACGATAGCCGATAATGTGTCTGATTACATGACCGACAAGATACTATGTCACGAGCTGGTGCATGTGTACTCATTCTCATACGGCTGTGACATTGACATGGAGACAGAAGAAATAATCGCAGACTTTATGAGCTTGTACGGACGGAATATTGTATACACGGCTGACAAAATATTTAATTTATTGGAGCAAAAATATGGATAAAATAGACAGACTATTAGAATACATACACCGGACTAATCCGGAAATGACACGGCAGAAATTGATTGAAGAACTAGGCGAGAGCGACTACAGTGCCAAGAGCATTTATTTTTTGGCAATTCAAAATTCAAAATCCAAAAAATTTTAGGATTCGAGAAGTACCCCCCTACTTTTGACTTTTTCAATTTCAAAAATCCGTTCGCAAAATTTTACAAAAACTTGTCGAGAACTTGCAAAGAACTCGTACCACACTTTAATTGAGTGAAGTTTTCTGAAAATTCAAACATTTTCCATGAATTGGCGCGCCTGACTTGTAACAACTCGCGCCCGGCACGGCTTGACGGCTCGAACCTCTACAGCAATATTATAAAGCATTGTAAGCGGCTTGTTTTGTGGCTTATTATAGCGCACTCGATAAAATCCACGCTAACACGTATAAAAGCCCTTAAAACGTCAAATACACGGCTTTAAATGTGTATATCATAAAATCATAGAATATTTTTGTTAATTTGTCAATGTACATATGCCCCGGATGTATAGCCGGACAGCTCGCGACAGCTCCAACGGCTGCACGCTTGATTTTAAGCACGCCAAAAAGAAATATAATATATCCCTAGTAGTAACGCGTGATATATTTCCCGCCTTGATAGTCACAAAACAATGTGACCGGGTGAACGTGTGCGCGCTTTTCTACGACTTGCAACCATTCGCCGGACCTTTGAACTGTGATTTTTAGCTCGTGGCACTCCATCCATTCTATGCAGTCATATTTGATATAATTAAAGTCACTTATTTTTGGCACTTCATAGCCTAGCGCCTTAACGCGCTTATATATTTCCTTTTTCCCCAAGTATTCATAATTAGACATAATACACCCCCTCTAACTATAACAAGCCTTAATTATTGGACTTATATAATTCTCGTGGTTTAAATAATTAGTAAAAGCCGTCCGGCGGTATTCCTTGCCACTAATAAGCGCGGTAACATCGTCACAAGTGCCAAAATTCGCGACATACTTAAAAATATCTGTGATTGCTTTGCGTGTGGCGCGCTCGCTTGCTTGATATTCCGGCGCGCTTTGATATTTGCCATTGTAGCGTGCTCTTATCTCACGCTCTACAGCGTCAAGCGTGGTTAGTTTGCTATTATCCATTCATTAACCCTCTTTTCTGTTTTAGTACATGGTCTATAAGTTACTTTTTGACCTTTTCGCGGTCTGCCGTGCGTTAATCTGTTTTTATTAGGTGGTAACGCAAATCACCTACAAGGGCGCACAATTATTTTTTCAAGCATTGCACCTCTTGAGCCTGATATAAATATAAGGGCATTTATAAAACCCATTGACGCGATTATTTACCGGACGCGCGGACGGAGTGCAATATATACAGTCGTAAAGTTGTATAAAGCACCTATAAATAAAATAATTAAATTGATTAATATAAGACCCGAAAAGCCTTATATATAAAGCTAATAGCCGGAATCGAACCGGCTTAAAAATCCCTTGATATTAGCTATTTAATAAAAAAATAAAAACAAACCGCCATACCCAATAACAAGGCACGACACAAAAAGCCCGAAAGCCTTTAAAAGCTCGATAAAATCTCTCATAGTTGCGCCCCCCTAATTTGCTAAAATCTGTCTTGCTGTATTGAATATATAAAGCCTGTTGAAGGAGTGGCGCTTGAAGTCTCCATTTTCTGCGATTGTGCGCCCAATATTTTCATATTTGAGACTTACAACCGTTAAGTATTTCTCTAACAGCTCATCCGGGCATTTCAGGCACTCAATAGCATTTTCTATTGTGCTTTTATTACTATTGCAGTGTATGCCCTCAATGCGTATTTCTTTTTCTTTTTGCAGTTTGTCAAATTCTTTCAGTAGTTCCGCTTTTGTCATATAATCAACCATCCTTTCATTATGCGCCCTGTCTCATCGGTGCAGGTGGGGCAATCCCTACAGACCGCCCAAAGTGGCGGTTTCGACTATTTTATTTGTTCCGCAATCTGTGCATATATAGACGGCTTAGATTCGTCAACCTCTTTATAGACGCATCCACTATATACTTTATTTGTTGACCCTTTGCAAGATTTTCCAAAGTTCTTGCAGTTGTAGCACATTGGGCTGTACTCCAATGCTTCAATGGCTTTTTTGCGTGCCTTGCTTCTTTCTATCTGTTCATTTGTTACAACCATTATATATTTTTCCATGTTCAAAACCTCGCTTTCATTTTCTACGGTCTGCCATCATCAGAGCCGGGAGACCATCCCACGGCTGACGCTCCAGGCGGAGCGTTTCGACTATGCTATTCTAACAACTGCATTTTCAATATTTGAGAAGTGGAAAAGTTCCCCGGTTTCAATATTTTCAAATATTACAGATGGCGCAAAGGTCTCGAATGGTGCAAACGTATCACCCTTGCAAGTGTACAGGCTTTTTTCTGCGTTCCAATCAATTCCAAGTTTTCCGGCTTTTTCGTACACGCAAAAAGTCTTGCCATAGTTTCTAGTTTGTATCTCCTTATTGTGTAAATCGTATAAATGCACTTTGATTGTATCGTTTGTTTTCATATGTAGACCCTCTTTCTTATCTGTTTACTATTTCGTAAATCTGCGCCAATTTACAATATTCTTCACATTCTTTTTGTTTTGAGCACTTGGAACAATCATTTTCGTAAGTGCCGCAAACCTTTATCAACTCTTTCTCAAGTTCTTCGAGTCTTTCCAATTTCTTCATATTCTTACATCTCCTTTAGTTTGTTTGCTTTGCAAACATATTTTGCAATCAGTTTTTCGTTACTGCTGATTTGCTTTAATTTCTCAATCCTGTTATTAATCTTATTGGTAATATATGACAACCATTTGTCAAACTCTTCTTTGCTGTGCGCTTCTTTTGACGCTACACCATCAGCAAGATAAATAAAATCTTGGTCAAGTGCTTCTGTAAGGCTTTTCACTGATACAAACATATTTTTTACCTCCATATTGTAAACTATTTTGTTCCTTGCCTTTCGACTTGACTATACAATACTACATTGCATGTAATATGTCAATACTATATTGCAATAAAAATTGAAAAAATACTAAAATAATTATTTGAATTATTATTTCTACTATATAATGCAATAAATATTACAATATTGTATTGGTGTATTACTGTCTCTTATACACATCTCCGAGCCCACGAGACTGCAGCTAATCTCG
>ENA-OZMQ01000499-OZMQ01000499.1-human-gut-metagenome-genome-assembly--contig:-NODE-499-length-11155-cov-4.797297_pt1 | contig 11155 bp, 8 predicted proteins | sample MGYA00244189_ERZ653813 | MGnify/ENA primary metagenome ERZ653813 (study PRJEB26926, sample SAMN06164526) | human gut metagenome | biome: ENVO:00009003; feature: ENVO:2100002; material: ENVO:00002003...
AGATTAGCTGCAGTCTCGTGGGCTCGGAGATGTGTATAAGAGACAGGTATGAGGACAAAACGTACAGCTTTGAAGTAAAAAGCATTTATGCCTACCCGGGAGCCCTTGCGGTATTTCTGCCGATGGATGTCTTCTGCGAGGAATTCGATCATCCAGAGGACTACTTTAACGGCTATTTCTCCAACGAGCCGATCACGGACCTGGAGGAATCGTATATCGCGACGAAAATTACGGAAGATGATATGACAAAGATTTCACGGCAGCTCAATGTGTCGATGGGAGAAATGTTCCAGCTGATCAATGTTTTCTCGATTGTACTGTTCATGCTGCTGATTTATCTGCTGACGAAGCTGATCATCGAGAAGAATACGACTTCGATTTCGATGGTAAAGATTCTCGGCTACGAGAACAGGGAAATTTGGAGTCTGTATCTGACGGCGACAACCTGGGTTGTGATCGTCTCAATCGGTGTCAGCCTGATCATTGCCTCCGCGCTGATCCGCCAGATTTATGTCATTATGCTTTCCGAGTACAGCGGCTGGCTGACATACTATATTGATCCGGCAATTTACGGAAAAATGTATCTGATGGGCCTTGCGGCGTATGCCGTTATCGCTGTGCTGCAGTTCCGCCACATCCAAAAGATTCCGATGGACGAGGCACTGAAAAATGCAGAATAAAAAAAGTTACAGGAGAAATCTTGACAAGCCCGGGCAAAGTGTGGTATATTGCTCTCAAACTTGGTGTGGATTTTTCAACTTGTAATAAAGTTCTTTTCGCCACGCAATTATCGAAAGCAGATAATTGCGTGGCTTTTTTGTGGGCAATGGAGCAAAGTCCGTGCCTGCACGTAAGCCCACCAACAGAAAAGATCACAAAGGGGAGGTAATAATGAACGAAAACTTTATGAAAGAAAAGCCAGTATTTCCACTGCTGGTTTCGATGGCGCTTCCAATGGTAATCTCGATGCTGGTCAATTCCTTATATAACATTGTGGACAGCTTCTTTGTCGCACAGATCAGCGAAGATGCCATGACGGCGCTCTCCCTGGTTTATCCGGTACAGAATTTTGTAAATGCCGTTGCCATCGGTTTTGGAATCGGACTGAATGCGGTGATTTCGTATTATCTGGGAGCAGGTGACAAAAAGGCAGCCGGCTGTGCTGCAACGCAGGGTCTTGCCCTTACCATGCTGCATGCGGTTATTTTAACGATCGGAAGCCTTCTGGTCATCGAGCGTTTCCTGCGGATGTTTTCTTCTTCCGAAACTGTCATCGATCTTGGTGTCCGGTATTCACGGATTATCTTTCTGTTTACCATAGCAATCATGGCAAACCTTTACTTTGAAAAGGTTTTTCAGGCAGTCGGCCGGATGAAAGTGACGATGACCGGTATGATGATCGGCTGTATTGTCAACATCATTCTGGATCCGCTCATTATTTTCGGAATCGGACCGTTTCCGCGTCTTGGAATTGAGGGTGCGGCGCTTGCAACCGGCATCGGTCAGGTGACACCGGTCGTGATTTACTGGATCATTTACAAGATCCGCCCGATTTCGGTCAAAATCCGTCCGGAATATTTAAAAGAAGGAAAAAATCTGGTCGGAAGACTGTACGCGATCGGCGTCCCGGCGATCCTGAACCTGGCGCTGCCGTCTCTTCTGATTTCCGCACTGAATGGAATCCTGGCCGTGTATTCCCAGAGCTACGTTGTCGTGCTCGGCATTTACTACAAGCTGCAGACGTTCATCTATCTGACAGCAAACGGCATTGTACAGGGCATGCGCCCGATTATCGGCTTCAACTACGGCGCAGGCGAGCATAAGCGTGTGCGGAAGATTTATGAGATCACCCTGATTATGTGTGCGGTGATCATGCTTATTGGAACCGGCATCTGCCTTGCCATTCCGGAACAGCTTATCGGACTGTTCAGCAGCAATCCGGAGACCATCCGTCTTGGCGGACAGGCACTGACACGCATCAGCGCGGGCTTTTTGATTTCGGCAGTTTCCATCACATCCTCCGGTGCGCTGGAGGGACTCGGAAAAGGTGGATCTTCCCTGATCATTTCCCTCTGCCGAAATGTCATTGTCATTCTCCCGGCAGCTTACCTGCTGTCCCATCTGGGAGGCGGCGTTTTCGTATGGCACGCCTTCTGGATCACAGAGGTCATTTCCGCAGCGGTTTCTCTTGTGGTATACCGCCGCGCAGTACGAAGATAAAAAATATAAGAAGAAAAGAAAAGCGGCCTCTTGTGGAAGGCGGCTTTTCTTTTTATAATAGATAATACAGACGTAAGAATTAAGTAAAGATTTTTTTGAATATTCATGGTACCATTACGGTAGTTAAAAACAGAGAGGATGGAAACGACGTGGAAGAAACAAATATTTTAGTTGTGGATGATGAAAAAGAAATCGCGGATCTGCTGGAAATTTATCTGATCAGCGATGGATTTCAGGTATTAAAAGCGTACAGTGCAAAAGAGGGACTCCGCATTCTGGAGGAGAAAAAAATCGACCTGGTGCTGCTCGATGTGATGATGCCGGATATGGACGGTATTGCGATGTGCCGCCGCATCCGGGAGACGAACAACATTCCGATCATCATGGTAAGTGCCAAAACGCAGGATATCGACAAGATCGTCGGTCTGTCAACGGGAGCAGACGATTACGTGGCAAAACCGTTCAATCCGCTGGAGCTGATGGCGCGTGTAAAATCCCAGCTCCGCCGCTACCGCGAACTGAATCCGTCAAAGCCGCACGAGCGCCAGGAAGTGATTTCCTTAAAGCATCTGGAAATCAACAAGGTAACCCATCAGGTTGTCTGCTACGGAGAAAGCATCAAGCTGACACCGATCGAATTTGATATTCTGTATCTGCTGGCCTCCAACCCGGGCCGCGTGTTCGGTACAGACGAAATTTTCGAGCGCGTCTGGCATGAAAAATTCTATGAGGCGAACAACACGGTTATGGTACATATCCGCCGTCTGCGCGGAAAAATGAAAGACGACACAAGAGAAGATAAGATTATTACAACAGTCTGGGGAGTGGGATACAAAATTGAAGCCTGATTTTATAAAAAACTTCAGCCAGAGGATGGTCTTTGATCTGATTGTAAGTGCACTTGTCACGGTGCTTGTAGTGACGCTTACCGACGGGATTCTGACCTTTTTCGGCAATGGACTGATGAACATCGGTTACCGGAGCGCCTGGATCGGACCGGGAGGCCTCCGCCCATCGGTGCGGACGATGATTCTGACGGCGGCTGCGCTGCTTTCGTTCTGCCTGACCTTTTATTTCCTGATGCGCGAAACCATCCGATACATTGGGAAGATTCTGGAAAAGGTAAAGGAGATATCAGCAGGGGATTTTGATCATCCGATCGAGGTAAAGGGAAATGACGAGTTTTCTGTGATGGCGGAGAACTTAAATACGATGCAGCAGAATATCAAGGAAATTATGGAACGGGAACGGATCGCGGAGCATACGAAAAACGATCTCGTCTCATCCGTGGCACATGACCTCCGTACGCCGCTGACTTCGATTATCGGCTATCTCGGCTGGGTGCGCACGCGGACGGATCTGGATGAGGAGACGAGAAATCATTATATCGATATTGCCTATCAGAAAGCACTCCGTCTGGAGCAGCTCACGAACGAGCTGTTTGGATTCGTCAAGCTGGAGCACAAAGAGATGCAGCTGCATCTCGGAAAACTTGATCTGGTGCAGCTGATGGAGCAGATGCTCGACGAGATGACGCCGTCTTTTGTGAAAAATGAGCTTCAGGTGGAATTTCTGCATGCGGAACATGCGATTTTTCTCGAGGCGGACGGTGAGCTGCTGGCACGGCTCTTTGGAAATCTGTTGAACAATGCTGTCAAATACGGAAAAGAGGGAAAACAGGTCCGCGTCTCAATGGAAAAAGAGGGCGAATATGTGGTCACGCGTGTCATTAACTACGGACGGATCATTCCAAAACAGGAACTGGATCATATTTTCCAGAAATTTTACCGGACAGAGCAGTCGAGGAGCCGCGATACCGGTGGGACGGGACTTGGACTTGCGATTGTACAGCAGATTGCGGAACTGCATCACGGACAGGTGCGGGTAAAAAGTGATCTGCAGGGAACCGTCTTTGAGGTGGAACTGCCGGTCGGAATGCCAAAGGGGAAGAAAGAGGACGAAAAGCGATGAACAGGAAAAGAAGAAGCAAAAGCTGCTGTCTGTCCGGTATTTTGCTGCTGATTCTGCTTCTGGCGGGAGTTCAGAGGGTGTCTGCGATGACAACGCGGACAGAACTTTATCAGAACACGCCGTCGGATGGCGGAAGAAGCGGCGGGAAAGAAAAGCAGCTTCTTGCCAACAGCTACGCAGGGGAATACCAGATTGATTTTTCTTATGGATTCGAAGGAAACTATCAGGATGGGAATCACGTACCGATTCGTGTGACAATCACAAATGAGAGCGCTGTTGAATTTGAAGGATACTTTGTTTTTCAGATAAAAAACGCCGCGGAATCGATTTACCGCGGAAACAGTGGAGAAGGCATTCTCTCAAAACTGTTTCCGGGGGTCAAGCGGTCGGGCGATGGAAGAAACAGCCTTTTTACGTACCGTTTTCCAATCTATATTCCGGCGAACGGAACCGTTACAAAGACTTTTTCGGCAGGGCTTCTGGTGGAAAATACGTCTTTTTGTGTCCTGCGCCTGGAGAACAGCCAGAGGGACACGGTGTACAGTCGGGAAGAAACGATTTCGAGTGAAGGCTTCTTCCAGTCCAAGGTGGAAGTCTGCGTTGTGGAAGAAGAAACTAATTACGGGCAGCAGCTGAATGGAGTTACGCTGAACGACGGGATTTATGAAGTGGAAGCTGCATCTGTCCGGGCAGAGGAGCTTGTCGGGCTTGCGGAGTCGTATTCGCCGGATGTGCTGATCCTTCTGGAGCAGTCCAAAGAAGAACTGGATGAGACAATCCAGAAAGAAATTGATCTCTGGCAGGCAGAGGGAGGTCTTCTGATTACCTTTTCGGGAAACGAGACATTTGCGGAAAGCCAGCGCAGTGCGTTTAAAGAAGCGCCGGTAGATTTTCTGAAAAATATTCTGGACGAAGAGACCACCAGCCGCCTTCTGGCAAAACGAAATACGAATTATCAGAAATACTATACGATTTCCGATCTTCTGGAAAACACTAAGATCCGGAACCGTCCGAATACGGTGCTGTACGGCGGCCTGATTCTGGTCTATCTGGTTCTGGCAGGGCCGGGATTGTATTTCTTTTTGAAAAAAACAGGAAAACGTCAGTATCTCTGGGGGGCGATCTGTGCCTGCTCGGCCGTCTTTGTTATGCTGATCAGTCTGTTTGGCCAGAGCACGAGGCTCAAGGCCCCGGTGCTGACGTATGTAAGAGAAATCTGGCAGTACGATACATACCAGAAAGATTACATTAATTTCTGTGCACAGGCGCCGTACAATGCTTCCTATGAGCTGTATCTGGATCCGTCCTACGATCTGGTGACGTACAACCGTATGGACTATATGTCCAACAGCACGGCATCGCCGGAAACGGAGGATGCGGAATATGAAAAGACGGAGATCAGTTTCGGAGAACAGAAAAACAGGGCAGAAATTTCCAATCAGGCTGCATTTGCCCTGAATGAGTTCGGCATGCAGCGGATGGAAACGCTGGACGAAGGCGAAGGACTGAAAGGCACGTTTCATTTCTGGGATCAGAAGATCAGCGGAACCGTGGAAAATAAGACAGGCTATGATCTGGAGAGCTGTGTGATCGCCGTTCCAGGTTACTGTGCCCTCATTGGAGACATCAAAAACGGGGAGACGATCACGCTGGATGGAATAGAAGCGGACAGCGTGCGGGAGTTCGGAAATTGGAGTGCGGCAGAAGATCTGCCGGAGATAGAGAAAAATTATCTGGACGGCGTCATCTATAATCACATGCCGAACCGGAGTGACAACTGCCTTTTCTTTGGAAAGCTGGCAGGCAATGACGATACGTTCCAGCTTGACAGCGGATACGAAGCGTATGGAATCTCGTATTACTATCAGGAAGTGTCTGTGGACATGAAAAAGGCCGGCGTTGTGTACTGTCCGTATGCGCAGGAGTACAGCGGATGGGACGGCGGAAACACGGTAAGCTTTGAAATGGGACCGAATTCCGGCGGAATCTCGGAAGAGGAAACAGAAGTAACGTATTATCTGAACGGTGTCTTTGAAAACAACAACATCTGGTGTCTGTATGGAATGTATGCTAAAGGCGTGATGCAGCCGGATTCCGAGGGAATCTATGACCCTGCATTCTGGCCGTATGCGATGACGGCGTTAGAAGATAAGATCCAGGCGGCAGAAACCGGCGGGGGAGGAAAACGGGGAACCATTCTTTCGCTTGCTTTCGAGAAAGCCCGCACGGAGGATGGGACCAAGATCCGGAATTTCAATGGAATCATTGAGCTGTACAATTTTCAGACGGGAACGTATGATGAAATTTCCGACTGGGAGATCGATTTTGCGAGTGATCCGGCGCTGGAGGCGCAGTATGTGAATGCGGACAACCAGATCCGTGTGCGGTACCGTCTTTCCGAAGAGGAAAAGGGAGAAGAGTATCATGAAAATTATGGATACTATGAGGCACCGAATCTGATCGTAAAGGCGAAAGAGATCCCACCGGAGCAATATCTGGAGAACCTGTTAGCGGAGGAGCCAAATGCCGATACTGAAAATTGAGAAACTGACCAAAAAATACGGAAAAACATATGCCCTGAACGGTCTTGATATGGAAGTAAAAAAAGGCGATATTTACGGCTTTGTCGGACCGAACGGTGCGGGAAAAACAACGACGCTGCGCATTATTTCAGGGCTTTTAAAGAGCGACGGCGGCGATCTGTGGCTGGACGGCGTGCGGACGACAAAAAATATTCTGAAGCAGAAAAGCCTGATCGGCTTTGTGCCTGATTTCTTTGGCGTCTATGAAAACTTAAGCGTGATAGAGTATCTGGAATTTTTTGCCGCATCGTATGGAATTTACGGGCGGGCAGGAACCGTCCGTGCGCGGGAAGTGCTGGAGATGGTCGAACTATCGGGAAAAGAGGAGCAGATGGTGGATTCGCTCTCAAGGGGCATACAGCAGCGGCTCTGTCTGGCGCGCGCGATGATCCATAAACCGAAGCTTCTGGTGCTGGATGAACCGAATTCCGGTCTGGATCCGCGTTCGAGAAAGGATTTTCAGCTTCTCCTGCAGCGATTGGCGCGGGAGGATTATACGATTCTGATCAGCTCCCATATTCTTTCGGAATTAGCAGATCTGTGCACCAGCATCGGTGTCATCAACGGAGGTGTCATGGTACAGCAGGGAAAGCTGGAAAACATTATGCTTGCGATCGACAGCTCCAATCCGCTGCGCATCACTGTGCTGAACCAGGTGCCAAAGGCGCTGGAACTATTGCGGCAGGATTCGCAGGTCAGCCGCCTTTCTGTGGATGAAAACAAGATTGCGGCCTGGTTTTCGGGAAGCCGGGAGGAGGAGGCGTATCTGCTGCAGAAACTGGTGGATGCCGGAATCCTTGTGGTTTCGTTTGCACGGGAACACAACAGCCTGGAGTCCCTGTTCTTCCATCTGACCGGGGAAACGGAACAGAAGAGCCGAAACACAGAAACGTTCGGAAACACGATCGGATAAGGAGGGAACGAAACGTGCGGTTAAATCCTGTATTTGAAAAAGAAATGAAGCGGAACTCGCGGTCATCGCGGATTTCCTGGATTATTTTTGTCTGCAATCTGCTGCTTGCCGTGGTTGCGTTTGTCTGCTATTTCGGGGAGAGCAGCCAGCTTGGCTATCTGGCACCGGTCAGTTACAGCGTTCCGATGAACTGCTATATTCTGATGACGTATCTTCTGTTTATTCTCGTCGTCCTTTCAGTTCCGGCGGTTGCGGGAGGAAGCATTTCGCTGGAGCGTGAGAAAAAAACGCTGGATGTGCTGCTGACGACGAACCTGAACCCGTGGAGAATCATTACGGGAAAGCTGGAGGCATCGCTTGGCGTTGTTCTGATACTGACGGTTTCGGCACTGCCGGTGCTGTCCCTTGTTGTGGTGTTCGGCGGTATCGGCCTTGGCGGACTGCTTCTGATGGCGGGAGGCCTTCTTCTGACCGGAATTTTTGTCGGCAGTATCGGCATTTTCTGTTCGGTTGTTTTTAAGCGGACCACACTGGCGACCGTTCTTTCCTATGTCATTGTCGTTTTTCTGGTCGTAGGAATATGCGCCTGCACGGGGCTTGCCTACTACGCAGGACTGCTGCAGCAGGAGATGACGGCAGCTTATCAGCAGATCGATGTAGGAGGTGTAATTTACCTTCTTCTTTTCAATCCGTTTACCTCGTTTGCGGGGATCATCAGCCGCCAGCTTGGGAATGGAAGAGAGATGGAACAGCTCTGCTATCTGCTTGGAAATTACGGACAGAATCCGCTGATCCATTATCTGCCGGAGGCGAGTGCCGTTCTGCAGCTTCTGATATCAGCCGTTCTTCTTGTAACGGCGGGAAGAAAGCTGAATCCATTAAATAAATAACAGGAGTAAAAGAGAAGATGAAACCATTTTGTTTTAGCCTTTCCGGAATTTATGAGTCCGAAGGATATGCCTGGGAGCAGGCGGGAAAGATCTGGGATCTGAGAGAGCTCCGGGGAACTGACGGTTATCTCGATCCGGAGACGGAGCAGTTTCTGGAAGCGGAACTTGGCCGAAAAAAAGAAACGAAAGAGCTGCCGCGGATCCGCCTTCTGGATTCCGGCAATTATCACTATATGAGCAAATTGCTGCTGGGACTTGAAAAAGAAGATTTGTTTTTAGCCGTATTCGACCACCATACCGATATGCAGCCGCCGGCGCTTCTTCCGGTGCTCTCCTGCGGTTCCTGGATCCGGGATGCTGCCGGGGCGTATCAAAACATCAAAGGAATCTGTGTGATCGGCCCGCCGGGGGCGTCGGTGCGGGAAACAGAAGCGATGGAGCATGTCTGGTTTGTGACACAGGAAGAGCTCGACGACGGAAGCGGAGCGGCGAAGATCAAAGAGATTTTTGCATCCCATGCGGGAACATTTCCGGTATATCTGTCGGTCGATAAGGACATTCTGTCAAAGGAGGAGCTTGATACGAACTGGGATCAGGGAAATGTGCGTGTGGATGAGCTGCTGTCCCTTGCAAAGGACTGTCTTGCGGGGAGAAAGGTGCTCGCGGTCGATCTCTGCGGAGAGCCGTCGGCGAACGCGCCGGAGGCGGAGTGCAGCGCGGCAAGTCTGGTAAACCAGAAGCTGTACGGCGCGCTTGCGGCAAAAATCGAAGATTGACAAAGCCGGGGCAAAAGAGTATCATGAATTCATACCCAGACGGGGTATATAGAGTGACGGAACACAAGGAGGAAACCTCATGGGTGAATGTTGTACACACTGCAGTGAATGCGACCGGAAAAAAGTGCGGGACGAAAAAGAATACAAAGATCTGATCCACCGTCTTTCGAGAATTGAAGGCCAGGTGCGCGGAATACGGGAAATGGTGGAGAGCGACCGCTACTGCGTCGATATCCTGACCCAGGTATCCGCGATCCAGTCTGCATTAAACAGCTTCAACAAGGTACTGCTTTCCAGCCACATCAAATCCTGCGTTGTGGAGGATATCCGGCAGGGAAAAGAAGGCGCCGTGGATGAGCTCTGCAAAACCATCCAGAAGCTGATGAAATAAGAAGGAGAAGAAGAAAATGAAAGCATATGAAAGATTACTGAATTATGTTAAAGTGCCGACACCGAGCAATGAGAAGAGCGGAACCCATCCGTCTTCCGAGTGTCAGAGAGTCCTGGCAGACCAGCTTGCAGAAGAAATGAAAGCGCTCGGCGTATCGGATGTCCGTGTAGAGGATAAATGCTACGTCTATGGAAAAATTCCGGCAACAAAAGGATACGAAGGAAAGACAAAACTGGGATTTATCGCACACATGGATACGGTATCTGATTTTGCAGATCATGCGGTAAATCCGATCGTACATGAAAATTATGACGGAAAGGATCTGAAGCTGGCTGACAGCGGAAGAACACTGGAAGTTTCAGTATTCCCGCATCTTCCATCCCTGGCCGGAAGAACACTGATCACAAGCGATGGAACAACGGTGCTCGGTGCTGATGACAAGGCGGGCGTGGCAGAGATTATGACACTGGCAGAAGTCCTTCTTGCCGGAGAAATCCCGCACGGTCCGATTTCCATCGGATTTACACCGGATGAGGAGATCGGTGAAGGTCCTGACTTTTTTGATGTTCCAGGCTTTGACGCAGAGTTTGCCTATACCGTGGACGGCGGCACAGAGGGAGAAATCGAATTCGAAAACTTCAATGCAGCCGGAGCGAAATTCACGGTGACCGGATTTAACATCCACCCAGGCGGAGCAAAAGACACGATGATCAATGCAATCGCTGTTGCAAGCGAGATCCAGTCTCTTCTGCCGGAAGCAGAGTCCCCGAGAAATACCGAAGGATATGAAGGCTTCTATCATCTGACCAGTATGTCCGGCGATGTGGCACATGCCGAGTCCGAGTACATCATCCGTGATCACGATGCAGAGAAATTTGCAGCAAAAGAAGAGAATCTGCGCCGGATTGAAAAAGCAATGAATGAAAAATACGGCGAGGGAACGGTAAAACTGGAGATCAAAGAGCAGTACCGCAACATGGCTGAGAAGATCCGTCCTTGCTACCATCTGATTGAGAATGCCGAAGAGGCAGCCAGAAGAGCCGGCATGGAGCCGATCGTTCTTCCGATCCGCGGCGGCACAGACGGCGCACGCTTAAGCTTCATGGGGCTGCCGTGCCCGAACATCGGAACCGGCGGATATGCATGCCATGGACCGTATGAGCACATTACCGTTGAGGGGATGGAAAAGACGATGGCAATGCTGAAAGAACTGGTTAAGATCTACGCAGAATAAAAGAGTTGTCAGAAAAAAGGAAAAGTCCGGCAGAAAACTGCCGGGCTTTTTTGCTGGCGTTTATGATAGGAAGAAAAAAATCAGCACAGCAAAAAACGGAGCCATGCAGGCTCCGATTAAAAGCAGTTCGTAGGGGAATCGAACCCCTGTTTTCGCCGTGAGAGGGCGACGTCTTAGC
>ENA-OZMQ01000509-OZMQ01000509.1-human-gut-metagenome-genome-assembly--contig:-NODE-509-length-10992-cov-7.036299_pt1 | contig 10992 bp, 9 predicted proteins | sample MGYA00244189_ERZ653813 | MGnify/ENA primary metagenome ERZ653813 (study PRJEB26926, sample SAMN06164526) | human gut metagenome | biome: ENVO:00009003; feature: ENVO:2100002; material: ENVO:00002003...
ACGAGATTAGCTGCAGTCTCGTGGGCTCGGAGATGTGTATAAGAGACAGCTATTGGAGATGCAAAAATAGAGGAGATTCTGGAGGACTATATTGCTTTTTATCAGGACAGAATAACCCGGGGACTTCCCGTGGATCGGAGCACCTGCCCGTACAATGAAACGATGCTGCAGGATAAAAAAGCAATGCAGAGAAGTATGCTGACCAACCCGTTTGAGAAATTTGAGAGAAAACGGTTCCTGTATTATTCGAAAGATCTGAGTGTAATCTCGATGAATCATGCGCTGTACAGCCAGATGGAAGCAGGGGACTGGGAGCGGGTGAGAAGGCAGATGGAGGAAGATCTGGCGGAGTATTATGCGAAAGTGGAAGGAGCTGTGCTGGTGAAGAGATAGCAGAAAGAATTTATTCCCCAGAGATTTGATTTGGAAAGGTGCGTGTAAATATAGCAGGATACAAGAGATTACCGGTGGAATTTGAAGATTTTCAGGAAGTTTGAAAATCTGGATTTTACTATGTGGATAAAGCAAAGCTGATTGAACAGCTTTTTGAAAGTAAACGGTAAATTGGTTCTTTCCACACTTGGTTGAAATTGATGTGTTAAAGTTATATAATATATTCAAAATATATTTACCAAGAGGGATATTTATATGGACGAATTTATTAAGTTACTTGACCCAGCCTATGAACTAATACAATATCGCATAAAAGAAGATAAAGTGATTTTTCATATTGCATCAACAATAGCTGAATTAGAATGTCCGTTTTGTGGAAGAAAAACATCTAAAGTTCATTCTATTTATGAAAGAGAAATTCAAGATCTTCCTATGCAAGGAAAAAAGGTCATTCTGTTGGTAGATACCAGGAAAATGCGATGTATGAATCTGGACTGTTCTCATAAAACTTTTTCCGAGAAACATCCATTTGTGGCTGCTAAATCGAAAAAAACGAACAGGTTAATCCAAAATATTTTATATACATCATCCCAACTAAGCTCGTTGAATGCTTCTAAACTTTTAAAAAGCGAAAATATTTCAGTTTGCAAAAGCAGCATCTGCGATCTGCTTAAAAAAAATGCCATCCATTGTGGATAAATCTTCTGTAAAAATGGTATGTGTGGATGACTTTGCTCTCCGTAAAAGATTTTCTTATGGAACAGTTATGATAAATTTGGAAAATCATCGGATTGTTGATATGATTCCGTCAAGAGATACAAATGTTGTCTGCAACTGGCTGAAAACGTTTCACAATATCGAAGTTATTTCAAGGGATGGAGCCATTACATACGCATCCGCTGCTACAAATTCTCATCCTGATGTCATACAGATTAGTGACCGTTTTCACTTGATAAAGGGACTTTCAGAAGTTATCTGTAAATATATATTTCGTGAGTTTTCTGCAAGGGTTGAAATACCATTAACAGAAGGCGTTACGGATGAAATGAAAGCATTATATAACACTGCAAACCGGTCATTGCGTATAAAATTCGCCCATGAAAAACGCAGGGAAGGACTGACCATATCGGATATAGCATTATTGTTACATTCATCACCTAAAACAATCCAAAAATATCTTGCGATTCCAGAAGACCAGATTCCAGAAAGTAAGGAAATTGCCAGGGAACGGCAACACCAGCTGGCTATAAAACAAAAAGAACAGGAAATAAAAGAAGCAAGAAAAATGGCTTTGGCAGGATATCCGATTGAGCAGATTGCATCTCAGATGCACCGTGCCCATAAGACTATACAAAATTATTTAAATCCTGATTTTTCAGTTACAAATGGTCATTATAATGTTCGAATTCCAGGAAAATTAGCTCCATATGAGAACGAGGTAATAAAACTCAGGAGTCAGGGATTAACGTATCCCCAAATACATGATATTATTTGTAAAAAGGGATATACTGGCAGTGTAGCTTCGTTACGAATGTTTATGCAAAAAGAAAGAACACGAATACATGAACAGAATGAAACAGAAAAGCCGCATTCTGAATATGTGCAAAGGAAATCCTTATGCCAGCTGGTTTATAAAAAACTCGAGGATATTGGCACAATCACTGTCAAACAGTATCAGGAAGTATTAAAAAAATATCCTTTATTGAGTGAGTTATATACATTAACCAAAGACTTTTGTAATGTCATATTCTCTAAAAATCCTACAAAAATAGATGAATGGATCAATGCAGCACAAAAATATGATATCCCTGAACTTCAAACATTCATAAACGGCATAAAAAAGGATATAACTGCTGTAAAAAATGGAATTATATATTCGTATAATAATGGCTTAGCAGAAGGCAGTGTAAATAAAATCAAAGTCATAAAACGGGTAATGTATGGTCGAAACAGTTTTGAACTATTGAAAGCGAAAGTGCTATTCGGAGAACTCTTTCACGTTAAATTCAACTAAGAATGGAAAGAACCGGCAAATATTATGGTGCAGAAATCCCAAAAGAAATACATTACACAGAATATTTCCGATATCTATATTTCAATGTAAAGTATGAATTTAGTGAGAAAACATATTACAGATCTATCCCATATACAGACAAGGATAAGCAAGAAAGTATATGGGATAGGGAACGCTGCCTCGTTGCACAAGAGATTAGTGAATGGAGAGTGGAGGAACTAGAAGATTGGCAGCGAGATCTTATTGAAAAAATAAGAGTCGGTGTTGAGCTGAAAGACGATGATATTGTTAAAGCAATGGGTTATTAAAATCTAAATGATGGTTCTCATAAAACATCTTTAGGCGAATTATGGCTTCTCGTTCTTTGCGAAGTTTAGCAAGAGATTCTTCATCAGATGAAACAAGAGCCTCTTTAATCGAGGAATCCAACGATTTATGATAGAAACAACAAGTTCCAAACTAAATAAAATTCGGATTTTATTTAGACTACTAATCGTCTGAAACAAGCAAATATTGCTTAAAACAGAGGATAACGATTTTTACGAAAAACAGAAAAATCATGTTTGCGAAAGGATATTAGGTGGAAAAAGGCGCAGAAAATCCGGAACCGTGCAGAGAAAGGCGGACGGGTTCTCTGCGCCTTTCTGGTGTTTGGAACGCATATGATAAAGAAAAAGGGGAATATCACACGATGAAAAAAATAGAAAGCGGATCGCTTGCTGTGATGCTCGATGAAGAGTAAACGGTAGAATACGAGTACCTTGACAAATAGCAGACCGCTTTTGCGGTCTGTTTATTTTCCGCTGGCTTTTTGCGGCTTTCTAATGTTTTCGGGCAACATATCTGACCATGGCAGAAGTTCTGCAAGAAAATCTATGTTTTTGTCATCTACATGTTTGGGAATCTCCGTAAGCAGATATTCGAAATAATCGAAAGGTTTCAGGTTATTCGCCTTTGCAGTTTCTGCGATACTGTAGATGATCGCTGAACTATTGGCTCCATTGACCGTATCGATCATCTCCCAGTTTTTCTTCCCTATACAGAATCCACGGATCGCACGTTCGCTGGCATTGTTGTCTATTGGAACATCCCCATCTTCCAGAAAAACTTTCAGGTAGCTTTCCTGGTTCAGTGCATATGTAAATGCTTCCCGTATTTTACCGTTCTTTGGAATCTTAGCTTCATTCTGTTTCAGGTACGCAAAGAAAGCATCCACCAGTGGTTTTACCACAAGCTGACGCTGCATGAGCCTGTCTTCCGTAGAAAAATCAGACAGTTTTCCCTCTTCCCGGTAAATGGCCTGTATCTGTTTCATGATCAGATGCAGGATTGATTCCTTTCGGTGTGCTTTTGGTATCACTTCCAGTGCATCGTTAAACCTGCGCCTGCAGTGAACCCAGCAGCCTGCAATCTTCAGATTTTCACGCTCCTTTTCCAATGTATGATATACCTGGTACCCATCCGTAACACAGATCCCAGTGTAATCCCTCAGGAATTCCCGGGGATGGGATGCATTACGCGTTTTCTGGTATTCATAAAGGATGATCTGACGATCCCGGTACATAAAGCCGGACCGGTACACCCACATGTAACTCTGGCTGCCAGCAGGACGCCCGTCCTTATTTACAAGTACAGGAGTCTCATCTGCCTGTATCACATGATAATCATACAGAAGTTTATGCAGATAATCATACATGGTTCCCAGATATTCTTCCCCAAGACGGATCATCCAGTTCGCCATGTTCTGTCTGGTAATGGCAAGCCCGTACCTTTCGAATTCTTTTTCAAGACGGTAGAGAGGTACCGCATTTACATACTTACCATTTATGACTGCCGCAGCAAGGGACGGGGATACAAGGCTTCCATGAAGCAGATTTCTGGGATGGGGTGCCTTTATCATGTGTTCATCCAGTTTACTGGAATAAACGCCGATATGATGTTCCTCTATCACGACACTGGCCGGAATGAACTGATAACATCGGGAAATGGCATCCAGAAGCTGTTTCCATCCGTTTTCACCAAACTCAGCCGTCAGTTCTTCCTCTTTCAGATAGTGATCAATACGTTTTACTGTCAGCCCTGCTATATCAGCCGCTTTTTTCCCTGGCTGTTTTTTCTTTTTGGGTGCTTTCAATTCCAGGTCATCAGGTTCCGGTGCATCCAGGTCGCAGACTGCCTCTGCTTCATTAAAGAATACGATAGTCCCGTCTACTTCCATGAAACGTATCTGTTCAGAATCCGCCATTTTTTCGCTGGATCTGCCAAAACGGTTCTTCTGGAAAAGGACCATCTGTTCCATCATCAGCTGCATCCTGTCATTTAAGGCCTGCGTTTGCCTGGACAATTCTTCCATCTGTCCCTGCATCCCAAGAAAAAGCTCTATCAGCAGATCCTTATCAAACTTATTCAGTTGTTCTTTTGTGTACTTGATCGTCATAACCGGAACTCCTGTCTTTATACTGATTCCGATTATAACAGGATTTTTGTATTTCCGCCAATCCTTCAGATATGGGCTTTCGTCATAATGACGGTGGATAATACATCTGGAAAGCCGTTGTTTTACAGCTTTTCAGATGTATTATCCACAACAGTTTTTCTATTCACACGATAACAAATGGAATGAGAAAAGACTGTTTGTGGATAACCTTTTTCATCCGGTTGATACACATCATTTTTACAGTTTTGGTACTTTTTTATTTTCGGCATTTTGCACAGGCTACATAATGCGGGGTGTCTCTTTCAGCTCAGAGATCGGATGGCGTGCAACGATCTCCAGTCCCTGCATCAGCATACGGTACTGGTCGTCTGTGATCGCCATTGCCTCATCTGCCGAACGGGGCCACCGGAATGCACCATTATCGAGTCTCTTGTACATAAGGAGAAAACCATCGCCTTCCCAGAGCAGTGCTTTGATCCGGTCACATCTTCTTCCACAGAAAAGAAACAGTGTATTTTTGTCGTAAGGATCAAGCTTAAACTGAAAGCGTACGATCGTTGCCAGTCCATCGATCCCACGACGGAGATCCGTAAATCCCATCGCCAGATACACCTTTTTAAATCCGGAAGCATCTGCATCATTCAGCATGGGTAAAAGCCTTTATGAGATGGCAGAGCATTTCCGGTGAAGTACCGGAAAATATCTCAGCTGACAGTCCCCTGGTATTTTTAATACGGATCATTGGCAGAGTTCCTGCCGAAATGCATGTACCGGATTCTTTTGGAGTATCTGTTTTCTTTGGATCTGGTGCAGGTGCGGGCAGTTCCACAAAAGCAGTGGTTTCTGTGTCCTGCATCTGATCCAGGCATATCTGCCTGACACGCCGGAGACGGTAATAATAGTTGGCTTTTGTAAGATTATTTTGGGTACACCAGGTTTCAACATCCATCCCTTTGGGACGGTTCTGACAATTCCGGATCTGTTCTGCCCATTGTCTGATCCTCACCTGCTGAGCTACAAGGCTGGTTTGCGTAGCCATAATATTCCTCCTCTGAATCATAGTCAGTTAAAAAAGTTAAGTACTAAACTTTTTTGACTATGTTATTTTGTTGAGTATGATTATGGCATAACTTGAAGTGAATAAAAAGGTACTCAGGTTCTACCGTTTACGATGAAGAGACGCTGGGACTTAGGATCGAAAAAGACGGCGTTGTCTGGAATACGGATCCGAAAAAGACACCGGAACTGATTTTTGCAGAGGGAACATACCGTTTCCTGGATGCAGAGGAGATTTCCCATGAGGTCTATTCCTTCGGCGTCGGATGCGGCATCCGGAGCCGTTATGCGGGATTTGCGGGAACACCGTATGCCTTCGAGACGATTATCTGGATCGAAGCTGTGGATGAAACATTTTGGATGGAGTGGATTCCGCTCTGCGAGGAGGGACTGCATCCGGTAAAGGTGCTGTGGCCGACGGCAATGGAGTTTACAAACGGGCGCGATGACTGGTATACACTCCTTACCGAGGGACAGGGACTTCTGATTCCGAATACCTGGAAGACGGAACTTGGAAAGCTTTCGTTTGACGGCAGATTTGAGACCTCCGGCGGCTATATGCCGTGGTTTGGCCAGGTGAAGGAAAGATGCGGCTATACAGCGATCTGTACAACACCGTGGAACGTCGGTTATCAGGCAGAGCACCCGGCAGGCGGCCCGTATACCAGCGTGGGGGCATGGCTGGAGCCAAGCCTTGGAACAATGAATTACCGCCGCGTATTCCGTTATACGTTTTTAAATAACTGCGATTATAACGACCTCTGCAAAACATACCGTCAGTATGTACGGGAACAGGGCCATCTGCGCACTTTGAAAGAAAAGGCAGTACAGAATCCGTCCATTCACGATCTTGTGGGAACGTGTTTTGTTCATACGGGAATCAAGACGGTTGTGCAGCCGGAGTCCGGCTTTTTCGATCCGCAGAATCCGGAGAAAAATAACCGCGTAGTGCCGTTTTCCGTGCGCGAACAGCAGATCCGCGAAATTCATGATCTCGGCGTAGAGAAAGTCTATCTTCATCTGGACGGCTGGGCAGAACCGGGGTATGACAACCAGCATCCGGACTACACACCGGCATGCCAAGCGGCCGGCGGATGGGAAGACATGAAATCGCTTGTCGATACGATGCATGATTTCGGCTACAAATTCGGTATTCACGACCAGTACCGCGATTATTACCATGCAGCGCCGAGCTACGATGAAAATTATGCCTGCCGCCTTCCGGATAGAACGATACCGGGACACAGTTACTGGGCGGGCGGACCGCAGAGCTATCTCTGTGCAACGCAGGCACCGTTCTATGTGAAACGGAATTTTGCCGAGCTGAAGAAAAACGGAATCCGGCTTGACGGTGCATACCTCGATGTGTTTACGTGCAACGAGGGCGACGAGTGCGCAAATCCGGAGCATGTGATGACGAGAAGAGACTGCTATACGTACCGCGGAAACTGCTTCTCCTGGCTGCTATCACAGGGGATTCTCTCAAGCTCCGAGGAGGTCAGCGACTGGGCCGTTCCGTATCTGGTATTCTGCCATTATGCGCCGTACGACTTTATGCTGCGCCCGGCAGAGACACCGAAAAAAGGAATCCCGGTGCCGCTCTTTAATCTTGTGTATCATGACTGTGTGATCGAGCCGTGGATGATGGACCGTGTTTCAAAAGACGAGGACTATATGCTGTATGCGCTTCTTGCAGGCGGTGCACCGTATCTTGTACGGGACGGCGCATATCCGAATACAGATGGTGCATTTGACGGGGAGAAAATCAGTCTGGAAGAGATGACAGAAAGATGCCGCGTTGTAACGGAGCTGCATGAAAAAACGGCACTCCTGGAACTGGTACGCCATGAGTGTATGACGGTGGACGGAAGCGTACAGAAGAGTGAATTTTCCGATGGAACATATGTTATTTGTGACTTTGCAGAGCAGATATATGAAATCGGATACGGGGCATAAAAGAAAAGCGCCACATGTAGATTTTGTTCTTATAAAAATACAAGATTTTGTGGTTTTCCTTGTATTTTTTCAAGTGCATATCTTGCGCGGAAAGCAGAGATTTGTTATATTATGCATGCGGAGGTGTTCATGCCCGGTGCAAAGAAGATGCCGGAGCGTGACGAAACAAAATAACACCAGAAAGGAACAAAGCAAATGAGAGAATTTGAACAGTGGGATGGCTTTACCGGAAGACTCTGGAAAGAAGGCATCGACGTACGTGACTTTATTCAGAACAACTATACTCCATATGACGGAGATGAGAAATTCCTGGAGGGACCAACAGAGGCTACAGACCGTCTGTGGGGCAAATTACAGGAACTCCAGAAAGAAGAGCGTGCAAAAGGCGGCGTTCTGGATATGGAGACAGACGTTGTAAGCGGAATCACAGCTTACGGCGCAGCATATATCGATGACAGCATGAAAGATCTGGAGCAGGTAGTTGGTCTTCAGACAGACAAACCGCTGAAACGTGCATTTATGCCGTATGGTGGAATTAAAATGGCTGAGCAGTCCTGCGAGACTTACGGCTACAAACCAAGTGAGAAGCTTCATGAAATTTTCACTAAATATCACAAAACACATAACCAGGGTGTATTCGACATCTACACACCAGAGATGATGAAAGCCCGTCATAATAAAATCCTGACCGGTCTGCCGGATACCTATGGCCGTGGCCGTATCGTAGGCGACTACCGTCGTGTTGCTCTGTACGGTATTGATTACCTGATCGAGCGCAAAAAAGCAGACTTCGCTGCAACAAATCGTCAGGGAATGCGTCGTGGTGACTTCCAGTTAAGAGAAGAGATCGCTGACCAGGTCAGAGCACTGCAGGATATGAAAGTTATGGCACAGTCCTATGGCTATGACATTTCCGAGCCGGCTAAGAACGCAAGAGAAGCTGTTCAGTGGCTGTACTTCGGATACCTTGCAGCTATCAAAACTCAGAACGGTGCTGCAATGAGCGTTGGCCGTGTATCTACTTTCCTTGACATCTACATCGAAAGAGATATCGAAAAAGGAATCCTGACCGAGAAAGAGGCTCAGGAGCTGATCGACCATCTGGTAATGAAATTCCGTATGGTTAAATTCGCAAGAATTCCGTCTTACAATCAGCTGTTCTCCGGTGACCCGGTATGGGCTACTCTGGAAGTTGCCGGTATGGGAATCGACGGACGTTCTATCGTTACAAAGAACGATTTCCGTTTCCTGCATACACTGGAAAACATGGGACCGTCCCCAGAGCCGAACCTTACTGTTCTGTACTCTGAGAATCTTCCGGAAGCTTTCAAGAAATATGCAGCTCATATTTCTGTACAGACAAGCTCCATCCAGTATGAGAACGATGATGTAATGCGTCCGGTATGGGGCGATGATTACTCCATCTGCTGCTGTGTATCTGCTACCGAGACCGGTAAGGAGATACAGTTCTTCGGCGCTCGTGCAAACCTTGCAAAATGCCTTCTGTACGCGATCAACGGCGGTAAAGACGAGAAGACAAAACAGCAGGTTGCTCCGGAATATCAGCCGATCACTGCTGAGTATCTGGACTATGATGAGGTTATGAAGAAATACGACGTTATGATGGACTGGCTGGCTCATCTGTACGTTGGAACTCTGAACATGATCCACTACATGCATGACAAATACTACTATGAGGCAGCAGAGATGGCTCTGATCGACACCGATGTAAGACGTACCTTTGCAACCGGTATCGCAGGATTCTCTCACGTAGTAGACTCCTTAAGCGCAATCAAATACGCTAAAGTTAAAGTTATCCGTGACGAAGAAGGAATGGCTGTTGACTTCGAGACAACCGGCGACTTCCCAAGATACGGCAACGACGATGACAGAGCAGACGAGATCGCTGTATGGCTGCTTCGTACCTTCATGGACAAACTGAAATACTGCCATACCTATCGTGATTCTGAGCCGACTACCTCTATCCTTACCATTACTTCCAACGTTGTATATGGTAAAGCAACTGGTTCTCTGCCGGATGGAAGAAAAGCCGGTGAGCCTCTGTCTCCGGGAGCTAACCCGTCTTACGGCGCAGAGAAGAGCGGACTTCTTGCTTCCCTGAACTCTGTAGCAAAACTGCCGTATGAGGACGCTCTGGACGGAATCTCCAACACCCAGACCATCAACCCGGGCGCACTTGGCCACAACGACGAAGAGCGTACCGAGAACCTGGTACACGTTCTGGACGGATACTTCGAGCAGGGTGCACATCACCTGAACGTAAACGTATTCGGTGTTGAGAAGCTGAAAGATGCTATGGAGCACCCAGAGAAACCTGAGTACGCTAACTTCACAATCCGTGTATCAGGATACGCTGTTAAGTTTATCGACCTTACTCGTGAGCAGCAGCTTGACGTTATCGCAAGAACTTGCCATGACCACATGTAATTTGTAATTCAGCCAAGCCATGCGAAGACAGACAGTAAAAGGATCGTGTAAGCTTGCTTACAAAGAGACTCTTTACTGGCTGGCTTCATAGGGCGCAGCCCTACAGCGAGAAGAAGCGGAGCGGATTCGAGCTGGGAGAGCAATGGCGTATAGAAATGCATAAATAAGCAGAAACTATATCAGGACGCAGTCATTTCACCATGCTGCGTCCTTTTTTCACAAGACCTGCAATTATAAAGAAATGCCAGAAGACAAATCTGACGGTTGCAGAAGAATGGCAGGAAACTGCCGGAAAAAGAAGGAGAAATATATGTCAGAAGTAAAAGGATACATTCACTCAACAGAAAGCTTCGGTTCCGTTGACGGACCTGGCGTACGCTTTATCATTTTTGTAAGCGGATGTCCAATGCGCTGCCAGTTCTGCCACAACCCGGACACATGGAAGATGCAGGACGGCGAACTGAAGACAACAGACGAACTGCTTAAAACAGCACTTCGCTATAAAAGCTACTGGAAAGATAAAGGTGGTATCACAGTCAGCGGTGGAGAGCCACTGATGCAGATGGATTTCCTGATTGATCTTTTCAAGAAGGCGAAAGAACAGGGAGTTCATACCAATATTGATACAAGCGGAGCTGTATTTACAAAGGAAGAACCATTCTTTGGTAAACTGCAGGAGTTGCTGAAA
>ENA-OZMQ01000521-OZMQ01000521.1-human-gut-metagenome-genome-assembly--contig:-NODE-521-length-10729-cov-4.391044_pt1 | contig 10729 bp, 8 predicted proteins | sample MGYA00244189_ERZ653813 | MGnify/ENA primary metagenome ERZ653813 (study PRJEB26926, sample SAMN06164526) | human gut metagenome | biome: ENVO:00009003; feature: ENVO:2100002; material: ENVO:00002003...
GGGCTCGGAGATGTGTATAAGAGACAGTTATATATGAAAAAGATTAATTTGATGGAAATTACCGCGTTCGCAAAGTAATTTGGTCTTTTCAAATTACTAGCAGGTTTACCTGCTCACAACGGAACCCATATTTATCATATAGGATTGTTTTTAACAGAGGAGAGAAAGACTAATGGCAGAAAGATGGATACAGGACAGACATTATCTCATGGTGCCTTTTGACGATAAAGACAGAGCGAAGAAGCTTGGTGCCAGATGGGATTTTGAAAAGAAGAAATGGTATTATACAGGTGATGACGGTAGACGATTTGCTGAATGGATACCGCCTGAGGCAGCAAAGGTGTCGGATTTGTCAGAAGAGCAGCAGCAGATGATTGCGCTTGCAAAAGAGGGCAGGAATGTACTTGTTGACGCATGTATTGGGAGCGGAAAGACAACTACAATTCAGACTCTCTGCAATGAGATGACTGGCAAACAGATACTATATCTTACCTACAACAGACTTTTAAAGGTGGATGCCAAGAGCAAAATTACTGAAAACAATGTAACTGTTACCAATTATCATGGCTTTGCTTCCATGATACTCAGAAATGCAGGCATATCCTCAGGTGTTGCTGAGCTCATACAGACTCTGCTTGCAAACAGCGAGAAGATTGTTATTCCAAGGTATGATCTTTTAGTTATTGATGAGTATCAGGATATTGATAGGGAGATTTCTGAAATGCTTGAGTGTATTAAGGACCAGAATCCTGGCATACAAATTGTTGCTGTTGGCGATATGAAGCAGAAGATTTATGATAAAACAACGCTTAATGCGGCAGAATTCATCAGTGATTTTCTTGAAGACTTTGAGAGAGTATCGTTTACACAGTGTTTTCGTTTATCTGCACCTCTTGCAGCACGTCTTGGCCGCATATGGGAGAAGCCTATTAACGGCGTAAACAAAAACTGTACAGTCAGAACAATGGCGCTGGACGATACTGTCAGTTTTCTTGCTTCCCAGAATCCTGCTGACATATTATGTCTTGGCAAGCGTGACGGGCTGATGGCATCAGTGTTAAATGAATTGGAGAGAAAATATCCAAGCCGTTTTAACAAAAGAACTGTTTACGCAAGCATTAATGACAGGGATTCGGGTGGAGCAACAGAGCCTACAAAATCAACTGCCATTTTCACAACATTTGATGGCAGCAAGGGACTGGAGCGAAAGATATGTGTGGTATTTGATTACACCCTTGACTATTGGTCATCAAGAAGTCTTGCACCTGATACAAAATATGAGATACTCAGGAATATTTTCTGTGTTGCAATGAGCAGGGGAAAACAGCAGATAATCATTGTTGCCAATGATCCAAATCAGGTATTATCTGAAGATATATTGTCAGTACCATTTAAGACAAGAAAAGAATATTTAAGAGCATTTCAGGTAAGCGAAATGTTTGATTTTAAATATGACGAGGATATTGAGGACTGTTATTCGTTAATAAGAAAACGTAAGATAAGACGTTCTGACAATACGGTTATTGATATTGACTCAACTGACTGCATGATTGATCTGTCGCCGTGCATAGGTATTTATCAGGAAGCCAGCTTTTTCAAGAAGTATGATATTATGCAGCAGATAGAATACGTAAAGGATTTTCATGATGACAAAGCACTGCTTCAGCTGAAACCCGGTGCAACCATGGAAGACAAAGTATTATTCCTTACTGCATATGAGACCAAACAGGACAGATATTACTGTCAGGTAAAACCGCCGTTTATCACAGATGAACAGTCTGAGGCTATTCACAAAAGACTTGCTACCGAGTTTACTGGTAACGAAAACGTGCAGCAGGATTTTACCATGAACCTTTCTGACGCGTCAGATGTGCCATACTGTATTTGTGGAAGACCGGACGTTATCAAGAATAACACTGTATTTGAGCTTAAGTTTGTCAACGAGCTGGAACACAAACATTTTTTACAGTGTGCTGTTTACATGGTAGCATTTGGGTTGAAAAAAGGAATTCTTTGGAATGTAAAAACCAATGAACGGTATTCAATATCAATCCCTGATGAAGAAATGTTTATTCAGGCAGTGATGAAAACTGTTACCAAAGGATCTGCAAAGAGAGCATACATTGAGACATGTTACTGTGCAAAAAAGGCATCGTAATAAAAAAGGAGCAGCATTATTTGCCGCTCCTTTTATTTGTTTACTTATCCACATCGTCCCATACAGACTTGACATTATCCCAGACGTTCTTATATTTGTCATACAAGTAATCCGGGATGGTGAGCTCACCGATAAAAGCATTCTTAAAAGCGCTTTCGTTGAGATAAACATGGCCGTCAGGATTGTCTACAAAAGTCAGCACGTCGATATTGGATTCTATGAACGCGTTTTCGCTGATCATTACATTCTTCCATGAAGCAGTTGCTGCAATATTCAGGTTCTTAATATAACACTCAACAAATGCACATTCATCTACATTCCAGACTTTATCCGGCAGGATAATTTCTGTCATGTGTTGACTTTCACCGCATCTGTAAAAGATATAAGGTGCAAAATACTCAATGGAACTTTCTGATAAGTCTGCCAGCTTAAGGTTTTTGCACTTGTAGAAAGCATTCATATCAAGAGTTGTACAGCATTTTGACAGTTTGACTGATGTGAGTCCGCTGCATTCAAAAGCACTTCCGCCAATGTTAACTGCAGATGAAAGATCAACCTGCTTGAGACTGTTTGCACCATAAAACGCATATTTACCCAGCTGAACAATCTTGTCTGCATTATTTACCTTTTTAAGGGCTGTACAGTTCATGAACATTCCGTCTGGAACTACAAATTCTTTTGCAGGAAGTGTTACTTCTTCAAGATTATAACAGTCCCTGAAACATTCAGTTTCTGTGAACTCTACTGAGTCTGGAAGAGTAATACTCTTAAGGCCAGATTCGGAAAAAGTCTGTCTGCCAATTGTTTTTAGTTTCTCAGGCAGGGTAATTTCTGTCAGATGTTCTGTTTTAAAGAATGCCATGCTGTCTATTTTCTTAATATTCTCTGGGATTGTAAATTTCTTTAAGGCTGTATCCTCAAACGCAGCAAAGCCAATAGAGGTAATTTTACCAATCATTCCTGTAAACAGAACTTTTTCAAGATTGATGCAGTGAGAAAATAATGCCTGCGGGATTTCTTTGACATCTTGTGGAATGTTTGCGCCTCTTACTTCAATCACAGCTTCTGTCAGCTGATGGCACTCAGAAAAGACCTTTTCTGTTCCCTCAATGGAGTTCAAGTTTTCCACAGTGATGTGTTTTATTCCACACCCTGAGAAAGCACTATCGTTGACACGAATGTCCTTTGGCAGAACATCGAAATCAAGAGACTTACATCCCGAAAAACCACCTTTGCCAATAGTCTTGATGTTTCTAAGATCAATGTTTTTAAGGTTTTCACAGAGCTTGAAACATATACCCGGAACCTTTATGTCTGTTCCTTTAAATGTAACAGTTTCAAGGTTCTTACATTCATCAAACATTGCCATTGTAAGCGGAAAATTTGCAGGGATTGTTACCTGATTAAGTTTTGAATTGCTAAACGTGCGTGCGCCAACATATTCAGGATGTTCAGGCAGGTCCACTGACTCTATTCCGGAGTCTGTAAATGCGTCAACGTCAAGATGCTTGAGATTCTTTGGCAGATGAACCTTTTTAAGCATCTTGCATCCGAAGAATGCCTGTGCCTCAATAATCTCAACACTTTCAGGGATGTTAATTTCCTTAAGACCTGCACACTCAAAGAATGCATTCGTCTCAATAGTTTTGAGCCCTTCTGGCAGCACTACTTTGGTAACATTTGATTTGTTTGCGAATACGTTTGAACCAATAATTGTAATGCCTTTTGGTACAATAACTGTGCCTGTTGCGTTACATTCGTATAAAACGTTATTATCTGTAACAAATACTTCCTCCTTAATGTCCTCTATGCCTGTTTTGATAATGTTTACTTTCATATTTTTTATCATTCCTTTCGCTTCGCTCAAGGCACAAACAAGTTATGAAAAATGTTGCGCCTCCTCCAATCTTCGATTTATAATTGTATCAAGAAATAGCAATACACTACAGAGCACGGAAGGAGGAGTGGCGAATTTATTTCGACCCCGCATATTTATATGTGCCGTCATCCTTACAAGCACAAACAAGTGGGACTTTGAGCCCGGACTCTTATCATTGGTAATAAACCATGTTTATTCAGTCGCAGGATGACAGTCAATGTTGCTATTTCCTTTTATTAGGGTGGTGATACCTATGATGAAGTTAAAATACTCCATCTGCTGTGGACTTGATGTCCACAAAAATGTTATCGTTGCAACCATCGTAACTACCAACAAGGACGGGATATCCGAATACATACAAAAATCTTTTTCAACCATCAACTCGGATATCCAAAGGTTTCACGACTGGCTGATCGAGAATAATTGTTATCACGTCTGCATGGAATCCACTGGTAAGTATTGGATTCCTATTTTTAATTATCTCGAAAATGACATTGATGTCTGCCTTACGCATCCCAAATATGTCAAAGCCATCAAAGGCAAGAAAACCGACAAAAAAGATTCCAAGTGGATTGCTGACCTCTACAAATTTGATCTTGTCAGATGTTCCTTTATTCCTCCAAAAAATTTTCGCCAGCTCCGCGAAATTGCAAGATACCGTTTCAAGTTGGTCTGCATGAAATCTTCGGAGAAGAACCGCATCCAGAACTGTATGACCGTTTCCAATGTCGGCATTGCCAGTGTTCTTTCTGATCCTTTTGGCAAGACAGCAACTGAAATCATATCTTATCTGTTGGAGCATACTGCCGATTCCATGGATGAAAAAGCTGTTCGCAAACTCATAAAGAAAGGAGCTAAATCCAAGTCTGATGAAATCATCGAAGCCATCAAAGGCTACACTATTGAAACAGATCAGGCTAAAAAACTAGAGCTTGCCCGTGGACATTTAGAATATCTTAACGATATGATTACCCAAACTGAGGTGGAACTCTATGTCCGTATCAAACCCTATTACGAGTTTGTGGAGTTTGTCAGTACCATGCCCGGCATGACAGAGTTAAGCTCCACGATTGTTCTTGCAGAAACAGGCGTTGATATGAACATTTTTGATGATGCAAAACATTTATGCTCATGGTGTGGGCTTGCGCCTGCTAACAACGAATCCGCTGGAAAGAAAAAGTCCGTCCGAATTGCCAAAGCTGGCGATTACCTGAAACCGATGATGGTTCAATGCGCTCTTGCTGCAATCAAGAGTAAAAAACAGCCTTATTTTGCAATCAAATATGGTCGAATCAAAAAGCGACGCGGACATAAAAAGGCAATCATTGCCATTGCAAGAATGATGATGGTTTGTATTTATCACATGGTTTCGGAAAAGAAGCCTTTTACCCCTACTGACTATGAGGAATTAATGAACCCTCAGAATCATATAGAACGTGTTGTTCTGAATGAGAACAATGTTTTTGCTTACCTTGAAAGCCTTGGTTACGATAGCTCTAAGTTAGTGAAACGCAACGATAACTAACATTTTTCTGCTTTCTATACTTGTAAAAACGGGGTTTTATGAACCCTTATACAAGTGCGCCCTAAAATCTACTTTATTTTTCACTCTTATCCTCCTTTATTTTTTATGTTTAATATGAAAATTAGTTACAGGATAAATATGAGTTTTAATGGAAGACAAGCAAAAGGGTATAGTAAAAACGAAGAGTTCATGATATAATAACTATAGAAACAGAAAGTATAAATTTTGTCTAAGCTGAATATAGGGTAAAGCTATTCATAAAAATAAATATTTGCTATGTAGTAAATGTACAAACTCCATCTTAATTACGTAGTTAATAACATAAATTAAGAAAGGAGATAATAATATGGGATTAACAGAAGATGAAAAAAAGGCAAGAGTTGCAAAACTTAGGCCAATTGATGATGTGTTCTTTGAAGCGCTGGCTCAGAATCCAAAGGTCTGTCAAGAAATCCTGAGAGTTATATTGGAAGATGACAAACTTGTTGTAAATGATGTGATTACTCAGAATAGTGAGCGCAACATTTATGGCAGGTCAGTGAGACTGGATGCATTGTGTACATTAGGTACAGGAGAAAAGTGCAACATTGAGGTACAAAGGTCTGATAATGATGATCATTTAAGACGAGCACGTTTCAATGCTTCAGTTATCACAGCAATTAATTCTGATCCGGGAACCAAGTTTGAGAATGTCAAAGATGTGTGTATTGTTTACATATCCCAGTTTGATGTGTTCAAACAGGGTAAAACGATATATCACGTTGACAAAATGATCAGGGAGACTGGAACATATGTTGATGATGGATTGAGAGAAATATTCGTCAACACGGCTGTGAATGATGGAAGTGATATATCGAAACTTATGTCATGCTTCCTTGCGGAAACCGTCAATAATCCTAAATTCCCTGAACTGTCCAAAGAAGTAAAGAGACTAAAAGAAACGAAAGGAGGTCTCGATATTATGTGTGATATAATGGAACAGTACAATCAAGAAGCCGTTGATAAAAATGAGAGAAAAAGAATAAAAATAATGGCTAAAAAAGGATCTGATGTGGAGTTTATTGCCGAAGTTTTCGACAAAACTGTCGATGAAGTTGAGGCCATCCTTAATTCATCTGAAGATTAAAACTAAATATTGTAACCAAAAAGACGTCTTATTAACGAGGCGTCTTTTTTTTATATTATAAAAAACAGAGCCTCTTATATAAAGAGACTCTGTTAACAGTTTACTGTATCTTATCAATAGCATCCTTGAACCTGTCATACATATGATCAGGTATAGCAAGTTTGCCAACCTTTGTGTCTTCAAACGCAAGAGGATGAACGGCTGTTTTTACCAGACTATTATTGTCATCGGTAAACACTAACTCGCCAATAGACGCTTTGCCAAAAGCATTATTGTCTACATATGTTCCTGCGTTTATGATAAGCTTGTCGAACTTTACCTTAAGGAAACACCCATTGTCGAAAGTTGTAATATTCTGAGGAAGCTGAATATCTTTTAACTTTTCACAGAAACAGAAACACTGATACGGGATTTTTTGTATTTTACAATCTTTCATATCTACTGTCTGGAGCTTTTTGCAGCTAAAGAATATTTCTGCTCCAAGATTTACAAGCTTGTCAGAAAAGACTGCTTCGCGAATGCCGGTATAAGCAAACGCCGCAAGTTCTACTGATTGCAGTTTACTGAAGTCAAATGTTTCCAGATTTTTGCAATCAAAAAATGCGTGTTTGCAGACAATATCCACATTCGGTGCATTTACTGTCTTTAAGCTGTTGCAGCCTTCAAAAGCTCCTAATGGAATTTTAGCAACTGACTCTGGCAGGGTGACTACTGTTAAGTCTTTGCAGTCACAAAATACATTTTCCCCAAGCTTCTTTACTTTATCTGGGATAACAATGTCTTTTAATCCGCTTCCTGCAAATGCCATTGGTCCTATCAGTTTAAGGTTCTTAGGCAGCAGAGTATTTAAGGACTCTTATCAGGCGCATCGCAGGAGTAAGATATAAGGATGCCAAGAGCCAGAAAGAATTCTGCGACAAGTGCCGCAAGCTGTACTTTATTACAGTTAATGAGAATGACAATGATTTCTTATACGATATTCCTGACTGCAAGGACATCAGCTTCAGACATGAATTTGTTAACTGGAATGAGCTGAACACGAAGTCACCTTTCCTTGGGCTTCTTGTCATGATGGCATCATATACTGCTTCACAGAGTGCAATGCACATGGCTATGCACTGGGAGGAATCAATGGCGGAAATTTACAAGGATGACGTTACTGCTGTAGTTAATCAGATCTGGGCAAAGAGATTTCGCTTTGAAGATGTCAGTGATGTTAACAAGACAATCACATGCGTAGGAGTTTATGCTGTCGATGAGGATGGCAAGAGAACGACTTCGGCAGTCCCATTACATTACATAGATGAGGATAATGACGATGACGATCTGTTTGCTGGCATTACTGCTGATGAGATTACGAGTGTGCCGATTGAGATTGTTGCCGAGGGAATACTTGATACGATTGACAGATTAAGCATGCAGATTGGTATTGAGCCTCTGGTCAATTTCTACAACATCATTGAGGAAGCAAAAGGGGAAGAGGATCTCTGTGACGGGGACTATGACAATTGTGAGTGCTGCGACGAGTGTGATGACGATGAATCAGAGTTTGACGAAGTTGATGACTAACAGGTTTATTTGCAAAGAGGGGCCTTTTATGAGGCTCCTTTTTATTACTGGCAGTGAAAGGAGCATATTATTTTGAGAAAAGGTCAGGAGAAACTGATTAAAAGGGCAGAAAAACTGCTGCCGAAAGAATTTGTGGAAAAGCTCATGGATGAGTCGTTTACAATTAAACAGCTTGAATCATTATTCCGTTGGATGTTTTGGTTCAAAGACTGCCCGGAAATACTTGATGACTGGGATACTTTTTGTCAGGATGCATTTTCTTTTAAGCATATATACGCAATAACAGGAGACTGGCGGCGGACGCATGAGCTCTGTACTTACATGAGAGAAAAATTTCATGACTGCAGGTATTATGTCATGAGTTATTACTGGCAGGCATTTGCTCACAGGATATATTTTGCGAAAAAGGATGATCAGTACTTATTCAATAAGAATGACATGACACATATTCTCGATTATATACGTGACAACATTCTTTGCAGCGATTATTCTGATTGCAAGTCGAGTGAAAACTTTTTGGGAGTTTCTGATGAGTTCAGTGATTACAGTGACTTTATGTATAAATTTATAAAAGTAAATTCTGGCATAGGGCTTGCGCTGGTATTAATTGAAGAAGGCACATGTTCTAAAGACATGGATGAAATCTTAAGGATTATACGGCTTACGTCTCAGATGGTTAACGGTGGCATGGAAGCGAGGGCACGGTGTTATATTAAAGCAGGCATTACTGACGAAGAGTGGATTCAGTACGAACAGATGATTGAGAATAATGTTTTTAACAGGAATATTGTGGCAGCAGAAATTGCCTTCAAATATTATCCGGGCTTTAAGGATCTTGTTGACAGCATTATGGAAAGAAATGATGCATCCTTATATTTCATCAGTAACGAGCTGGGTAACGGTTACAGCAGTGGACGTATAAATCTTACTAACACTGAGTTTGTCGAGCCGATCTTTAATACATGTACTAAGCTTGACTGCGCGGAATTTGGCAGCGAAAATATTGTGTCTGTTAATGAGCCAGCCATAAAGTTTTCATGGAAGATTACTTTCTCAGGAATATTCTTAACGTTTAGAAAATACGAAAGCACTGCCATATATAATGCACATTCGCGGGATGACTACAATTATGGAGATGAACCATTATATTCGTGCCGACATGATGGACGCACTAAATTGGACAGAACATATCTGTTTACGAATGATTATAGCGTTCTTATGCAGATTCCATCAGGAAAATGGGTACCCAGCCGGTTTTCATACAATTAACAATGATGTCAGAAAGGGATGCGGCCTTATAGGAACTATATTATCGTGGTTCTTTCAGCGTATTAAAGATGCAAAAGAATGTGTGTGGAAAGATATTATGGCATATTCTGTCAGGGATTATGACCTGCTACCAGCATTTACCTGCAACGAGATTACTGCCGGACACACCCTTAATGAAGTAATGAATGCCCATTATAAAAATGCAGGCTTTATCGACTGGAGCAGATGTGACCTGCGCCTTGGGTATCTCATTATGCAGGCCCTGCCGCTTGTTAATGAAAAAAGCAGAAACTTTCTGCTGGCAAACAAATATATGAGTTTTGAAGAATTCATGAAAACCTACTGTGTTCATGCCAAGAGAATTTACATTGATCCGGAAATAAAAAGAGTGGATTCAAGACGTTATGTTGTTAAAAGGTTTTTATTTGAAATCATTCAAAAGCGAGTTGGTGCTGACATAGACCCAATTATTTATGATTATATTGATATGTCAGAAATGTTGCACAGAAAGATTTCAATCATGTTTACATCTGAAAAGAAGGTTAATGATGCGCATGATGATCTGGCGAAGGAGCTTACGGCTAAAAATACACCAAGAGTAAAGGTTCCTAAGAATTCAAAATTCAATCGTCTTGCAAAGCTGCTGCCGGATGACATGGAATGGATTAAATCTAAAAAGAGGCTTGTTCAGGAAGGCAACGAAATGCATAACTGTGTTGCCAGCTATGCGAACGAGATTAACAAAGATTCCTGCGCTATATATTCATTTGTGTACAACAACAAACGGTATACGATAGAATTTGTTACATACAAAAACAGATATTCCATTAAGCAGCTATATGGTGTCTGCAACAGCGAACCGGAAGATGGCGTTGAAGATTACGTAAAAGGGTTTTTAGCAGAATAATTGTGAGGAGAGTATTGGTTACAAGCTGATACTCTTTTTTTATGCTTATTGACTGGATTATCTGTCAGCAAGAAAGACTGGTATTAAGAATATATGATACCGGATAGTTGCATACAGTATCAGCAATAAGCAATACTGTTTACAATTAAATAGTATTAAGAATACATGATACTAATTGATTTGCTGACAAGGGTGGGCAGTATTATTGGTATCAGTAATATATGATACCGGATTATTATGGGCAGTATTAGCTACTGTCTCTTATACACATCTCCGAGCCCACGAGACTGCAGCTA
>ENA-OZMQ01000546-OZMQ01000546.1-human-gut-metagenome-genome-assembly--contig:-NODE-546-length-10265-cov-4.273359_pt1 | contig 10265 bp, 9 predicted proteins | sample MGYA00244189_ERZ653813 | MGnify/ENA primary metagenome ERZ653813 (study PRJEB26926, sample SAMN06164526) | human gut metagenome | biome: ENVO:00009003; feature: ENVO:2100002; material: ENVO:00002003...
CCCCTGCCACAAAACGCCAATCATGCAGCACCAGGAATCAGCAGATGCGGGGAAGCTGCATTCCTGAAGGCATCGTCAACACCCGCTCCACTCCAAGAAGTCCCGTCATCAGCAGGGGAGCCGTCCCCAATTCCTCCACACGGCCTATGACGCAGGCTCCGGCAGATACGCCGCAGCCGCGCATCAGGTTCAGGGCCTCTTCCTCATGCTCCCGTGGAAGAACAGCCAGATAACGTCCCTCACAGGCCACTTGAAGAGGGTCCAGCCCCAACAGCCCGCACGCTGCCCTGACATCCTCACGCACGGGAATGGACATTTCATTCAGCTTCACTGTCAGGCCGGCAGATTCCGCAATCTCCGAAAGAGTGGCGGTCAATCCGCCGCGGGTCACGTCACGCAGGCAATGCACGGGAATGCCGGCACGAATGACGGCGGCCACGGACTCATGCAACGGAGCGGAATCACTTTCCAGGCCGTCTCCGAAAGACAGCCCGGCGCGTAGGCTCATAATCGTCATGCCGTGCCTCCCCAAATCCCCGCTGAGCAGCACGGAATCCCCCGGACGAACGGAAGAAGGGCTGATCTCCAACCCATGGCGCACAATGCCAACCCCGGCAGTATTAATGTAAATGCCGTCCCCCTTTCCGCGCTCCACCACTTTTGTATCCCCCGTCACAATACGGACGCCCGCCGCACGGGCCGCGGCAGCCATATCCCGTGCCACGCGGGCCAGGACTTCCAGCGGAAGCCCTTCTTCCAGAATAAAGCCCGCCGTCAAATACAACGGCTCCGCGCCGCTCATGGCGAGATCATTCACCGTTCCGTGCACCGCCAGTGAACCGATGGAGCCGCCGGGAAACTCCAAAGGCTGCACCACAAAGCTGTCCGTCGTCATCGCCAGCCTCCCCGGAGGAATCTCCAATACGGCGGCGTCATTCTGCACGCCTCCGGAAGAACACCCGAAGGCGCTCAGAAACACGGAACGGATCAGCTCATTCATCAAGCGGCCTCCGCCGCCATGAGCCATCTGGATACGGTCGGAAACAGGCTCCGGAACAGGACACTCAAACATGGCATCAACTTCTTTTATAATGATAATAAGCGGCGCAAGCCCCTTCCCCGGACACCATGGGAGCCCCCAGCGGGGCCAGCGGCGTGCAGAACGATCCGAAAAAAGGGCATTCTCCAGGACGAATCAGCCCCCTCAGTACCTTTCCGGCCAGGCATCCGGAAGCTTTATCCGCTCCCGGCCTCCCCTTTCCGCATTCAAAACGCAGAACGGCATCCATGTCATTCCACTCCCGGCGCAGCCTCATGCCGCCGCCGGGAATCAGCCCCAGACCGCGCCAATGGCGGTCTTCCGGCTCAAAAACTTCATTCATTCTTTCCTGCGCCGCCGTGTTCCCACCGGGCTTCACATAACGTCCGTACGCATTCCGCACTGCATATTCCCCGGCTTCCAGCTGGCGGACGCACATCAAAATGCCGCGGAGCAGGTCCGGAGCCTCAAACCCCGTCACCACCATGGGCGTCCGGTAACGGGCGGCCAAACGCCCGTAATCCATTTCCCCCGTGACGGCGCAGACATGGCCGGGAGCCAAAAAAGCGTCCGGCCTTCCCTCATCCTGGTCCATCAGCCATTCCAGAGCCGGGGGGACCAGCACATGGGCGCAGAGAACGGAAAAATTGGCATACCCCAGTGCACGGGCCTGCTGCAGGGCAAGAGCCGTAGCCGGGGCCGTCGTCTCAAAACCTACGGCGAAAAACACCACTTCCGTATCCGGATGGCTTCCGGCATAAGCGACCGCTTCCAGCGGAGAATACATCAAAAGCACGTTCCCTCCCCCGGCCTTGGCGGAAAACAAATCCCCGCGGGAGCCCGGCACCCGCATCATATCCCCGTAACTGCACAAAACCACGCCGGGCCTCAGGCTTAATTCCACGGCCTGGTCAATCAACTCCACCGCCGTAACGCAGACCGGACAGCCGGGGCCATGAATCAGGCGCAGGCCGGGAGGCAGCAACTCCTCCAGCCCCAGAGAAGCAATTGCATGCGTCTGTCCTCCGCATACCTCCATTACCGCCCACGGACGCGTCACAGCGTGGCGCAATTCTTCAATCAGCTGCCGGACTTCCTCCTGCATAAATCATTAATTGAATTCGGAAAACGCCCCTCCTTACACCGGATCCGTATTTTCCACAATTTCTCTCATTTCCCTGCGGGTTTGAAGAGCGGTCTCCTCGTCCAGCACGCTCAGGGCCATGCCCACGTGAACGATGACGTAATCCCCCGGCACGGCTTCCGGCACACAGGCCAGGTTCACTTCACGGGTCACGCCGCCAAAATCCACCACCCCCAATCTGAACAAAGGGTCCGTCTCATTGACGCTCACAATCTTTCCGGGAACGGCCAAACACATATTCTATCCTTTCCATTGGCGTACGACCGCCGCAACCTGCCCCAGGGAAATTCCCCCGTCATTGCACGGCACCCGCTGGGGCAGAGCCAACTGGCACCTTCTAGACTGGGCCATTCCCGCCAGTCCTTCAAGCAAAAAGGCATTCTGAAAACATCCGCCGCCCAGCACCAGCCTATCCAGGCAGAAACGCTCCGCCACGTCAAAGACCAGATTCACCAGGCTCTCATGAAACTTGCGGGCGATGCAGCCGCGGGAAACGCCTTCCAACAAATCTTCATCCACAGACTTCATCAGCGGCCGCCAATCCAGTTCCAGCAATCCCTCTTCTTCATGCATGACCCATTCATACGCGTCCCCCGGCATTTTTTCCCCGGAAGCTTCCGCGGCCCATGATTCCAGCATCATGGCGGCATGGCCCTCACACCCCGCCGCACCGTCAAAACCGCACCAGAAAGCCACGGCATCAAACAACCGCCCCATGGACGAGGAGGACGGACAATGGATATTCCGGGCCATCATCGCCTCCAGAACCTCGCGTTTCCGCACAGGCATCCCCCTCTCCAGACGCTTATCAAGCCCGTCCGTACGCCACGGCCCCATCTGACGGGCCAGGGAACAGGCGCACCGGGAAGGCTCCCGAACCGCTTCGTCCCCACCGGGCAGAAGAAAAGGCCTGATGCGGGCCACCCTGCGCGGCTCACCCTCTTCCTCCAACACAAAAAATTCCCCTCCCCATACCGTTCCGTCCGTACCGAACCCCGTCCCGTCCCAAGCTATGCCCAAAGCGGGAAACGGCGTTTCATTTTCCACGGCGCAGGCCAGCACATGAGCCTGATGATGCTGCACAGGGACAACCGTTGCATTCCACTTCCGCGCCAGACGCCGGCCAAGGGCAAAAGTGGGGCCGTCCGGATGGGCGTCCACGGCAATTACCTGCGGAACGGCATCCAGGGTTCTGCCCAGCGCCTCCACCGTCCGCTCAAAAGCGTTCAGGGAAGCCGCACTGCTCAGGTCACCGAGATGCTGGCTCATGACAGCCACGCCCCTTTTCAGCCAGCAGATGGTATTCTTCAGTCCGGCCCCCAGGGCGAGCACGTCGGGAGCCGCCGCAGATGTGCGCCACACAGGCCGCGGGGCATATCCGCGGGCGCGGCGAACCATCATGGCCCTGCCGTCCGTAACGCGGACCACGGAATCGTCCACGGGCCGCACTACCGGACGGTCATGCACCAAAAACACATCCGCCACATGGCCCAGTTTCTCCAGCCCCTCCTCCACGGAGACGCACAGGGGCTCGCCGCTCAGGTTCCCGCTGGTCACCACCAGAGGCTTTCCCCACACATCCATCAGCAGCGCATGAAGAGGGGAAGACGGAAGCATTATCCCCACAAAACGGCTGAACATGCACACGGAAGGAGCCAGATCCACATCCTTCCTCCCCCGGGCCAGCACAATGGGGGCGGCCGGAGAAGCCAGCAGGCGCCTTTCCTCCTCCGACAGGCGGCACAGCCTCTCCGCCGCAGCCACATCCGGCACCATCACGGCAAAAGGCTTGGCGTCACGCTCCTTCAACCGCCGGAGACGCCTGACGGCAGCTTCCGAAGAAGCATCCGCCAGCAATTGAAAACCTCCTACGCCCAGCAGGGCCACAATCAAACCGTCCGCCAGCACCCATGCCGCCTGTGCCGCGGGGGTATCAAACCCATGGCCGAACCCCAGTTCTGAACCATCTGAAAACAGCACCTTCACGGAAGGACCGCAGGACGGACAGCCGATAGGCTGTGCGTGAAAACGCCTGTCCTCCACATCCTGGTACTCCCTCCGGCACTCCGGACACATTCGGAACCCCTTCATGCTGGTGCCCGCGCGGTCATACGGCATTGTCTCAATAATGGAATAACGGGGACCGCAGTGCGTACAGTTGGTAAACGGATAATGATACCGACGGGAAGACGGGTCGTGCATTTCTTCCAGGCACTCCGGGCACGGAGCCAGATCCGGCAGCATCACCGGAACGCCTCCGGGGGTGGAATCGCTTTCCTCAATGCGGAATTCCTCAAAACCGGCAGGCTCGCATACGGTCCGCTCCACTCCATAAACCCGGGCATGCTCCGGCAGGCCGTCCATCAGCGCGGTCCAGAAACGCTCCGGAGCGCCGGGCTCCCCTTCCACATGAATCTCCACGCCGGACTCCGTATTGCGCACAAACCCCTTCAATCCGTGCCGTACCGCCAAACGGTACACATGGGGACGGAAGCCGACCCCCTGAACCATGCCGGCTATCTCAAATTTCAATGCCGCGGCGGCCTGTTCAATGGTGGTGATGGCCATGATGCTGAATCGTGCCTTCCCGGGCGCGGCGCGCACGTTCCACAATCTCCTCGCACCAGGCCTCCATTCCTTCGCCGGTCTTGGAAGAAACCTCAATCACGTGCGCATGGTGAGCCACCTTGTTCAGCGCGGCCAGGGCGGCGTCACGGTTAAAATCCACGGCATCCGCCAGATCGGACTTGGTCACCAGGGCAACATCCGCAGAATGGAACATGGGAGGATATTTCAACGGCTTGTCCTCACCCTCCGTCACGGAAAGCAGCACCACGCGCACGCCTTCCCCCAGGTCATAGGAAGCCGGGCAAACCAGATTGCCCACATTCTCAATAATCAAAACGTCGAGATCGTCCAGAGGCATTTTCTTCATGGCCTCCGCAATCATGCGGGCGTCCAGATGGCACATGGTGCCCGTTGTAATCTGCACCACGGGGATATCCGCTCGGCTCAGGCGTTCCGCATCATTATCCGTCGCCAAATCCCCTACGATAACCCCCATGCGCACACGGCCGCGGAGCATCTCCGCCGTCTTCTGCAACAGAGAAGTCTTTCCTGACCCCGGAGAAGAAAAGACATTGATAACCAAAAGGTTTTTTGCAGCAAAAAAACCTCTGTTGCGCTCTGCCAGCCGGTCATTGGCATCCAACACCGGAACATGGACGTCCATGCCGTGGCCGTGACTTTCATGGGAGAGCTCCCCCCCGCATCCACATTCTTTACACATAATCAATACTGATATTAGATTCCCAAAGAGAAAAAAAACTCATTCGTTTCACGTCATACTCCTATGAAATCAAACAAAACTGCCCCGGTTTTCTTTTTAAAGCGGGAGGAAAATATTTTTCTATAAAGGGAAAGATGAAATGCTCCATACGCAGAAAAACTTTTGAGAACACCTTCTTATCATTTCCCCTTGCTGTTCAATATCGTTGTTTGACATCCGGTTACAAATCCGCAGGCACTTAAACCTTCATTCCCCCTAGCCCGCGCAAAAAATCCGGATCATTTAAAAAACACTAAAATCGCCAATAATTATTCCTTTTCCCATTTCCCTCACTTCATGTAAAACCAGAATAACCGTCCCCATCCTCCTGCATAGGGTCATTCATCTGGTTTCCACCGAAATTCCTTCATCATAAGCATGTGGACTTGCCAAGGCATAGGAATTCTGTAAACTGTTTCGTCCTCAGACAACATCCTTTTTTCCAGGTTATGCCAGACGCTCGCTTTCAACCACTTCCCGGATTCCGCGATTTTGCACCGGCGGACTGCGCCGTGCGCAACTATCTTTTCAACGCATGGAAGAAGGTGGCGCATCGTTACGGATTCCTGGAATGGGAGGGCCCGACTGTGGAAGCCACGGAGCTTTATCTTAAAAAGAGCGGAGGCGAGCTGCCCACCCAGCTCTTCCGCTTCACGGACCAGGGGGACCGGGACATCACCATCCGCCCGGAACTCACCGCCTCCCTGGGACGCATCGCAGCCGCTTATCAGCGCGAATACACCAAACCGCTCAAGTGGTTTGAAATCGGCTCATGCTTCCGTTATGAAAAACCCCAGAAAGGGCGTCTGCGCGAATTTTATCAATTCAATGCGGACATTCTGGGAGAAGCCTCCGCGTGGGCGGATTCCGAACTGATAGCCCTGGCCATCGACTGCATGAGGGAACTGGGCTTTACGCAAAACGACTTCATTGTGCGCGTCTCTGACCGGGAAGCCTGGATCAGGTTTGCTTCGGAACACGGCGTGCAGGAACAGGATATTCCCGCTTTCCTCGGCATCGTGGACAAATTTGAACGTGACCGCCCGGAAGAATGCCAGCGCAAGCTGGACGCCTTTCATATCAGCCGCGGCGATCTGGTGGCCTTCATTGAAAACCCGCCCGCCGGAGCGTCCGAACGCTATGACATCCTGATGAAAGACCTGACGGCCCGCGGGCTGGACGGCTATGTCAAGCTGGACTTATCCGTAGTGCGCGGACTGGCATACTACACCGGTCTGGTTTTTGAAATCTTTGACACACAGCGCAGCCTGCGCGCCGTAGCCGGCGGAGGACGTTACGACACGCTGGTAGGCGCCCTTTCCAACAACGCAGTGGACATGCCGGCAACCGGCTTTGCCATGGGGGATGCCGTCATCACCCACCTTATTGAACAGACGCCCCATGCCAGGGCGCTGAAAGATGCGGCGCTGGCCTCTGCAGGCTGCGACATCTTCATGGTTCAGGCGTCTGAAAGCCGCCGCGCGGAAGTTCTTGCCATCGCCTCCGCCCTACGGGACCAGGGATATAGTGTGGACCTTCCCCTCACGCTCACCAAAGTCAACGGACAGCTTCAGAAGGCCGTCAAATCCGGCGCCCGCGCGGCCTTGATCGTGGGAGATGAATTCCCGGTCATGGAACTTCGCGACCTGGGCGCGCGCACCTCATCCCCCGTCGCCATGGACGACCTGTTTGACGCCGTGGCTTCACTCACCGGAAGCAATTGACACCGTTCTTTCCCCTTCTTCCATTTTCAATAAAGATGAACTCATACCGCACTCATACCTGCAGCGAATTGCGCGCTGCGAACATCGGCAAGCCGACCACCCTCATCGGCTGGGTAGATTCCGTCCGGGACCATGGCGGCGTCATATTTATCGACTTGCGCGACCGCTCCGGCATCACGCAGGTAGTCTTTCACCCGGAAGTCAATCAGGATGTAGCGAAAGCCTCCCAGCAGCTCCGCTCCGAAGACATGATCCAGATTTCCGGCACCGTGGCCGCCCGCCTGAAAACGGATACGGTGGACACGACCAATACGGACCTCCCCACCGGGGAAATCGAAGTCTCCGCAGACACCCTGAACGTCATCAACAAGGCTGACGTGCTCCCCTTCCAGCTGGATCGGGCCCTCTCCAACGAAGACCTGCGCCTCAAATACCGCTTTCTGGACCTGCGCCGCCCGGCCATGGCCCGCAACATGCAGATCCGCCACCGCGTCACCAAAGCCACGCGCGACTATCTGGACGAGCACGGCTTTCTGGAAATTGAAACGCCCATCCTCTCCAAATCCACGCCGGAAGGCGCACGGGACTTCCTGGTGCCCTCCCGCCTGGCGCCCGGCAAATTCTACGCGCTGCCCCAGGCCCCGCAGCAATACAAGCAGCTGCTCATGGTGGCTGGCATGGAACGCTATTTCCAAATTGCCCGCTGCTTCCGTGACGAAGACCTGCGCGCGGACCGCCAGCCGGAATTCACCCAGGTGGACATTGAAGCTTCCTTCATCACGCCGGAAGACATCTACAACCTGGTGGAAGGCCTGCTCAAACGCGTGTACAAGGAATCCCTGGGCGTGGACATTCCCACCCCCTTCCCCCGCATGACCTGGAAGGAAGCAATGGATCAGTACGGTTCCGACAAGCCGGAACGCCGCTTCGGCATGAAGCTGACGGACGTCTCCTCCATCTTTGAAAACAGCGGCTTCAAGGTATTCGCCTCAGCCGTAAGCAACGGCGGCGTGGTCAAGGCCATCAACGCCAAGGGATTCGGTTCCGCCTCCGTTGGCCAGATTGACGCCCTGACGAAAACTGCCGTGGAAGCCGGAGCCAAAGGCCTGGCCTACATCAAGGTGCGCGAGGAAGACTGGAGAAGCCCCATCTCCAAATTCCTTTCCGACGAAGAAAAGCAAAAACTCACGGAAGCCCTGGACATCGAAACAGGAGACCTCGTTCTCTTTGCCGCCGGCCCGTGGGAACCCTCCTGCGATATCCTGGGCCGCGTGCGCCTGCAATGCGCCGAATTCATGGAACTGCTCAAGGACAACAAGGAACGCGACTTCCTGTGGGTTATTGAATTCCCGCTGGTGGGCTGGGATGAGGAAGAGCAGCGCTGGGTCGCCATCCACCACCCCTTTACCCGCCCCGTCAAGGAAGACGAACAAAAACTGCTCAGCGGGGAACTCTCCGCAGACCTTCGCGCGCAGGCCTACGACGTGGTGCTCAACGGCACGGAGCTGGGAGGCGGTTCCATCCGCATCCATGAACGCGACCTGCAGTCCGCCATGTTCAAGGCGCTCGGCATCACGGAAGAACAGGCCCGCGAACAATTCGGCCACATTCTGGACGCTTTCAGCTTCGGCGCTCCGCCCCACGGCGGCCTTGCGCTGGGCCTCGACCGCCTGGTTATGATGATTTGCAACGCGGAATCCATCCGCGAAGTCATCGCATTCCCGAAAAACAACCGGGGAGCGGATCTGATGAGCGACTCCCCCGCCGCCGCGGAAGACCGTCAGCTGCGCGACATTCACATTCAGGTGAAACTGCCCGCTAAAAAATAGCCGGATCCCTTAAACAAACCCCCGGATGGCAATCATTCCATCCGGGGGTTTTTTCATGCAGGAAAAACAAAACTCCCTTTCCCGGCAGACAGCGCACCATTCCTCCCGCGCCTTCGCCTCGCCCGGAATACGGACAACCTTCCCGTCGTCAATGACGAGCAAAAAAAACTCCGGGCCAGGCATGCCGGACATACAGCCGGATTTCCCAACCGGAATGTGGCGTCTTCAGAATAAAACCAGGATAAACTGGTATCAGGAACAATCCGTTTTCCTATCCTTTCAGCACACATTCATCCCGGGATGCCGCGAAAGAGCCGGCGCCGATTTCAATATTCAAAATCCGGCAGGGATGCTGGCGCTGTTCCGAGGCGCAATGCCGCATTCCCTGAATCAGCACCCTCAAATCATCCGCCCGGTCATCCTTCCTCCATCCGGAAATGAGCAGACGGAGGCACTGGACCTTCCCGTCTTCATTCGTCTGGAACCAGATGGCCATGGTCTCATCCGCAGCCATGCGGCCTCCCCTTCCGGCAAGCTTGAACATTCCGGAATCCTCCGAACACTCCATGCTGTCCCAAACCACATCCTTGATACCGCATTCGGCTGAATTCCTGACGGCAATCTTTCCGCCGGGAAACCATCCCATATGAAACAGCAGGCATCGCATCAGGTAGGCACGTCTTAGGGCGCAATCCTCCCGATGGGTGCCGAGACCGAGAGATTTCCTGGCGCCGCAGAACTTGCTTCCCCGGTCGATAGTCAGCCGGACCTTATAACTTCCGGATGTATTCTTCCGCAATTCGATTGATCTATAGATGGACATGCAAATATTCATACAATATCCAAAAACTATATATATAAAATCAACCGGGCCTAGAATAAAAATGTTAGAAAATTACACAACTTAATAGAAAACAACATTATCAACAAAATACCGAAATAAAGAAAAATCAAAATATTCCACACCACGAACACTCCTTCCATGAAGGGCAATACCGGCCGTTCCCAGAAAAGCTATTCCCCTTCCTGACAAAAAATAATCCTAAGGCATGAAACACCGGCGCCGCATTCCCCTCTCCTTTTCAGGAACAACGCAGATCCCTCCGGCAAAACGCTCAACCTGGGCAGGGGAACTTCATCTTCGGCACTACGAAGAATTTGGTATGGAATTCATTCAATAAAAACTCAACATCATTCCGCC
>ENA-OZMQ01000587-OZMQ01000587.1-human-gut-metagenome-genome-assembly--contig:-NODE-587-length-9370-cov-4.017713_pt1 | contig 9370 bp, 11 predicted proteins | sample MGYA00244189_ERZ653813 | MGnify/ENA primary metagenome ERZ653813 (study PRJEB26926, sample SAMN06164526) | human gut metagenome | biome: ENVO:00009003; feature: ENVO:2100002; material: ENVO:00002003...
CCTCCGGCCCCAGCGTGGGCGCGGGGGGGGGACTTGTAGGCCTCGTCATCATATTGCAGCGTCTGGACCGGATCATCCTGAATCTGCTCCTGGTCCAAATCATCCTGGGCTGTGGCCATCTGCTGCACGCGGTCCACCAAATCCTGAAGAGACAAGTGGGCGGGAACGCCCGTGGTAACGCTTGTCGTCTTTCCGGCCAAATCCACGCTGACGCCCTGAACGACGGTAGCCATCTCCCGGTACTCCTGCCGGGAATCGGTCACGGCCAAAAGACGCCCCACAAGACCGTCCGGAGACAAGGCCCGCAATGACCGGACGCTGCCTTCCCAGGGCATATCGCGGGTAATATTGTAATACTCCCGCAACACGTCGGTATAATCCGGCCACACCTGGGTGGTGGAGGGAGGTTTGCCCCCTCCGCTGCTGGGCGGTTCTCCCCCTCCATCGGCGCCGGAATCACCGGACTTGCTCACCCGGTACTTGCGGTGCTGGGTATTGATCGTCCTGCCCTTCCAGGTCAGCCAATGATAATGCCGGGTCACGCCATTGACCTGCTTGGTATGGGGGAAAAGCATCTCGTACCCTTTGGGCGGCGGGGTATCCATGTAAATGTACTGCTTGAACTCCACATAACACCATTTAATGGTCTTGCAGCTCTCGCTCAACTGTCCGCTCACATGCTCATAAACCTGGGCAGATGCGTCCGTAGAATAATTGCTCATGGTGGACCCATCGACGCCGGCCACAATGAACTTCTTGACGGCTCCAAACCTTGCCGCATTAAGCGTCGCCAGCTTGGGAAGCTTGCGCCTCCAGAAAATGGCCCCCTCCACGTCATTGGTGGGCAGCTTATATCCCGTCACTTTCACAACGGGCTTCGTAAAATCCCATACCGGATTCTCACTGCTGGGAGGGTCCTCTTCGTCTTCGTCCGTATTGCCGCTCAAGGCTATCTGGACAGTTACGCACCCTTCCTGGTGCAAATCAGCACCCCTGGGCCAAACCTGGGACTGGTAAGCCTGCCGTCCAGCCGTCAGCACCACCCCCACGGCCGGAGGCACCAGATCCGGCCGGGGTGACAGCTTGATCTCGGTGAGGCGGTCGTGCTTACGGTCCAGCACCGCCACCGGCAGGCTGGAGCCATCGGCCACGCGGATTACAGGGGAAACTCCGGAATAATCAATCCAGCACACCATCCCCGGACGATTGCCCAGTAGCTTGCGGAGTACGCCGGCATACATGTCGCATCCCAGGGAAGTGTCCCACATCCAGGCTGAGGGAGACACATCCACATCAATGCCGACCTCCTGCGCCAGCAATCCATATTTCTGCGCAGCCTCTAAAATATGCTTTACGGCATCCCCTATCTTGATCTTGCGGGGCACTTCCGTGCCGCTGCCTCCGGAAACGGCAATATTGGGGGCAAGTCCCCCTTTCAGACCACCGGAGGAATTAAAGTACAAGGAACCCTCCAGCGGTTGCAGAATGTCGCACGCCTCAATATTCCAGCGCCACGCATTGCCGGACATCTCCAGATCGCACCGGCGGATGGTGCCAATCAATACCGTGACGCCTTTCCACGCCACGCGTACCTCCTCCTTGTAAGTATAGGGTGCGGCTTCATCCTTATCTCTGGCCAGCAGGGACCATGCCACCTTGGCCGGAGTGAAATTGCGCCACTCATAGGAAACACCTTCCAGGGCTTTGTTGGTCAACTCAATGATGTGCATGGTCGTTATCTGTGCGGTCCGAATTTTCCCTGGGAATCAATCTTATCCAGCCGCGCCTTGAGGCGGGCCACTTCTCCGGACAGTTTGCCCTGGGTGGACTGCGCGGAGGAATACCTGGTTAAAATCTGGTCAATCAGGCCGATCATCTCATTAAACTCAATCCCTGCTTCCAGGCGGCGGTCGTCATTTTCCAGCCTGCTTTTAAGATGCTCCAGCAGTTTCCGCTCGCCCTGAGTTACAGATGTTCCCCCGTCTCCCTGTTCGGAAAGAACCTTCTTCAACATCTCTTCGGCGTCCGGAAGCGCTCCTATCGGCTCCTTGTTAGCGATCTCACCGGAACGTCCCAGCACCTTACGACGCATCTCCAGTCAAAAAGAGTTGAATTTCCAGGACGCACCAAAACGCCGTGGCTCCATACCGCTGATCGTTGGTCGGCGGCAAGGGATGTACGTTGTCAAGGGTGGCGTGGTATTCCCGTGTGCGCTGCGGAATGCCGGAATGATAGGCTGTCATCCAGGTGACCATGCCCTCCGGGAACATCGCCAGCAATTCCGCCGCATCTAATCCCCAAGCCCTGGCAGCGGCATAACTATCGAAAGCCCGCGTCAGGGAGAAAGACATCTGAAATCCGGCATTGCCGCGTGCTGCCTGGTGCATCCAGCGGCTGCCGATAACCGATTCCCGCTGGATTTGAACGGAGGGCACCACATCCACCAGGGACACCATTATATCCCCGTAACTGCACAATGCCACCGCCTCCGGGGCATCGTCCCCGATCGGGCGGTAGATCACTGTATCCTGCGAGCGGTAGGCGTCCATGGTGATTAGTTAAGGGTTGTTGTGAAATGCCGGAAAAATGCCACGGTGGCAGGGTCTGCAATAATAAAAGCCGGGTAGTCCACAGCGGTAAACGTCCTGCGCCCTCCCTCGGAACTGACCGCTTCAACGTCCAGCTCTACAGCGTCGGTCGTGGTTGGCGGGCTGTCTTGATTATCACCGTGAGTTGTTACCTGAACCAGTCTTGCCCATACCTGGGAGGCTTGCCAGTCCTCGCCCATGCTCGCAATCGCGGCCACCGCTGCCGCCAGGGCCGGGGCTTGGTCGGCGGGGATGTCGTCCTGCGTGTAGCGGTGGGGATACACAAAACCGTTATTGTTCGGGAATCTGGCGGTCATAACAAATTCGTTCCACCTGCCAGGCTTGGGAAATAGTAAATGTATCTCTTGCATGGTGTTAAGCTAATTGGTTAATCTTGATGACGGCGGCCTGCGCATAGTGATGGCCGACAAACGCCCACACCTGCCGGGGCTGGCCAGTCGTGTTGGCCGCCAGCGTCAGGACAACTTGGCCGCCTCCGGCTGGTATTTGCTCCGTGGATTGACTGCACCACACGGCAGCGGCGTCATGCCCGCACATGGTGTCATTAAGAACGTAAATCGCTTCGGCCAGGGCAGATGATGCCGTCAGCGTCACCTCCCCACCTTCCGCCGATACTTCCAGCGCGGAAGTCGTAACCTCCGGCACGGGCTTGACTGTTACTCCGTCCATCACCACGCGGCCCATAATGGATCGTACATCGTTCACCCCCAGCGCGGGGGCTGAGTCAATCCTCATCCCGCCCATTCGCATTCCCACTTGCAAGGAGCTGCTCACCGCGTGCGCCTTGGCCTTAACTGTGACACATGCCGTGTGGCCGCTACCACAAAACAAGGATGTCATCGGCATAACATAATTGCCATCAACAAACAGTTCCCATCTGTTCATCACGTTCTGGTGATCGACTGCTGCACGGGGTGCCATTGCCACGGCAAGATACGTAATCTTGGGCACAAGCGCCCACATATATAGCTGGTCGCCAACGTCGCGCCCATAATCCGTGCCTCGGATCAGGCAAGAAGCCGTGCTCCCCAAGTAACCTGTGGGGTAAATCGTCACCTGCCATGCGGGTGCCATGTCCCGGCTGGTGTAATTATTGACTGCGTTGAGCAACGGATACCTGTAATCCGCTGTGTCCAGATTGTAGTCAGCCCAATGGATGGGGTGAGCATAACAGGGCGCTGCCGGATTAGTTGTCGATGAGTACCCTTGGGATGTGCTCCCCAGCAGGATAGACGCCTTGTCAGAGCCGATAATCCGCCATACAACGGCGGCGGCATAAGCACTATTGTTATGATCTCCCATGTAATTGGCAAATTTCCACGCGCCTGTAGATCGACCCAGCAGGGAAATGCCTGAGGCGGGCGTCATGGTAATCAAAAAATCGTGCAGATCGTTGGTATACACCGCCTCCTTAGAGGATGCGTTGGCCGTGACTACATTATAAGCGTCGGACATCTGCATCTGCCGCACCAGTGTTGTCACCCAAGACGGGATCAGCGTCTCCATGTAGTAATTCATCCGCCGCCAATCATCCGCCGTCTGTTGCTCCACTAGGGCCTCATAAGACAGAGCCTCCTGGGCCGTGGCGGGAAGAGGGACGCGCACGCCCCTGGATGCCGTGACGGTGGCATCAAATACCTGTGGCTGTGTCCATGTGTAGGATTTGGAGGTGTCCACAGAACCCACGTCTCCACGCGGGATAGCCATGTCCAGTTGCCACGATCCCGGCGTGCTGCCGGGCGTCAGGGTGGCGGCTGCCTGGGTGCCGGGGCCTCCGGTCGTGACCGTGCCCACGGTGATGGACAGTCCCGCCACTGCTGCTTGGGCTTCATCGCGGGCGGCAGCTGCCGATTGTGCGGCAGCCTGGGAATTGGCTGCCGCGGTCCGCACGTCAGCACCTAGGGTCTGAACCTGCGTCACGGTCGCCACCTCCACGCCGCCTACGCTCACCCCCTCGTCATAGTCCACGGTTGACCGGCGCAATCCGGATTCTTCCTCCGTCTTGGCCGTCACCATGATCAGAACGGCCACCCGTGCCGTCCAGATGCACACTCTGGCGGTGTCGGCCCCCTGCCAATCCATGCCCAAGCCAGCGGGCATCACGGCCACGGCTCCATCATATTGACGGTCGGCCAGGGCCAGCTTTTGAGTTTGGTCGTCCCGGTCATAGGGTTGTTCCAGTACCAAGGGGCACAGATGTTCATTTTCACGTAAACGGCTGATGACCGTTTCGCAAAAGGTAAATTCAGGGGAATCTTGAATCATAATCATTGTAAATCCAGGTATTGCATGACCGCCTGACGAACGGAGGTTTGAAAGGTTTCTGCGGAGGGCATCACTTCCGGCTTGGCTTGCTTCTCTCACGAGTTGTCCACATCAACACGACAGCGGTATCATGGAGATGATAAATTTGCGGATTCTTTTTCCTTCGGTCTTCGGGCGAGATAACAGTCATGGAGCCATACAAGGGGATGCAATATGCAGGTGTACACATGCGGGACATCTTACCATGATTATTTTCCACGATGCTTGATAATTTCCTCTTCTGACAACAACATTTTCCACACTGTCTTTCTCTGCTCACTTAACGCTTGCACCCCTTGATTTTCCTAGCGTTCACCCCTATTCACCCAAGTTTCACCCCTTTCCACCCTTCATTGATAAAGATCAGCGTGGACTGAAACATGACGAGGGCAAGCTTCGAGAAGATGCCTCCCGCCGTACTTTCCAGGGAGTACGTAACTTATCTGGAAAAGAAAAAGCTCTCCGAGCTTGTTTGGTCTAGAGAGCTTTTTTGTTCCATCATCTTGTTAAGTTGTCAGGAAGAGGGGTGATTATTGAGATTGAGTTCTGCCGGGGGGAGGGACTGGAGCAGAGCCAGGATGGGGTCCTGTGGTGCAGCGCCCATTTCCCGCTGGCGTTTGAATTCCTCCTCTTCCTGCTGCAGGGCTGCCAGTTTGGTGTCTTCCACCAGCGCCTTGAATTTGTCCGCCTGAGAGTATTCCCCGTCCTCGTCCCGGAAAACGCGGGCCAACCAGCGGCGTTTTTCTTCCGTACTGAGCAGGGGATTTTTCATGTGCCGGGGAATGTATTTTTGTCCAGCAGGTTTCCGGCAAGCTGTTCTCCATCCGCAGTGGGCCGGTAAACATAAGGGCGACCGTCTCCAATACGGTTGACATATCCCTGCGCAATGAGATCCTGCAGGATATTGGTGACGGTATTAGGGTGCAGGCGTGTGGCTTCCGTAATGGTGCTGTGGCGCCTGTACCCGGCAATGACGGCCAGGATGACCTGGGCACTGCTGAGGCGAAAGTCCAGCCTGCGGACGTTGGAGGCAAATATCTGTATGAAATCCAGTGCTTTCATGAGTATGTATTCACAATTTATTATTATGTTATTTGCTTATTATTCTCATGTTATTCACATTCTTCCGGGCAAGAGGGCGATTTGATTTTTCTCAGCAAATCCAGCAGCGGGTGGGAATCATTGGAAAAGCACTGCATCGCATTGACGGTAGCCGCCTGCGGAAGAATGATTTTATGGAATTCCTGGTTAAGATTCTGGCGCAGGCTTTGGTTGCCCGTCAAGGGCATGGCCAGTTTTTCTGCCAGCCGGGTGGCCAGTGCGTCCATGAAGAGGGGATCGAATTGGTCGGCGTTTTCAATATCGGCAATGTAGCTTAGGGGCAGCGGGGCGCAGGAAGCATGAATGCGGCGTCCCTGCATTTTCCATTCCGAGCATTCCACATCCAGCACGCGCAGGCAGTCTGCGGGCAGCGTGAATTGATAGGGTGTCAGGGAATTGGGCGCCTGTGCGGAAACGGAGTCCAGAGTGGTTTGCGTGGCGGCGAAGGTCCAGCGCGCCATGCAAAGGGTTTCCCTGCGGGCCGGATGGTAATGAAGAACGCAAAGGCGGGATGCCGTGGATTCATTGGCAATCAGCGCGTCCAGAGGTGCCTCCCCTATTTTGGAGAGGGCCGCGTTGCAGATGTCCAGCGCGGATGGCGTATCCGGCTGAAGTAAGGATTCATTGATCATAGCGCCCTATGTTTTGGAGGAAACGGATGCGGAATGCATCACGTTTGGAGGCGACCTTTTTGATGCCACCAATGGCATGTATGCGTCCGGTTTTTCCTCAGGTGCATTTTTTGCCGATTTGTTTATTTGATAAATGCAAGCACTTGCCCGGATTGCCCGGGCAGGTGGGGAGAGTTCCCTTTCCTTCCATGGGAAAAGGACGCCCCCGCCGCATGGATTGTCTGTGAGGCGGGCGTCCGGCATCCTCTGGAGCCTTATATCCGGCAGAAGGGAAGGGGAATCAGTATCAACCATGAATAGAAAGCAAAAGAAATTATGGGATTTATGAAACCGTCCACACCTTCCGCTTCTGCTCCGGAGCAGACCATCCCGGTCAAGGCGGAGAGCGTGGAACAAGAAGTAGGGGAAGATTATCAGGCCCGGGAACGGCAGAGGCAGGGAATGATTTCCACCATTCTGGCGCGCCGTCATTCTTCCGCCGGGCAGGGGGAGGTTAATCCGCGGACTCTGCTTAGGAAAACTCTGGGATAGGCGTTGCCATGGAAGAAAGAGTTGCGGAATTGAATTCCGTGTACAAGTCCTTGGCCGCCCAGCGCGCGCCATGGGAGACGTGGTGGGACCGTCTGAGGGATTACGTGCTGCCTCGCCGCCTGAATCGGGAAGGGGAGGTTTCCCTGCCCAACAGGGACGCCATGGACCGCATGACGGATACTACTGCCGTGGAGGCATGCCAGAAGCTGGCCAGCGGCCATATGTCCTATATTACGCCCAGCCATGACGTATGGTTCAAGTGGTCGGCTCCGGATGACCGGGGAGGCGACGAGGCGGAGGCCTGGTATAACCAGTGTTCGGAAATTGCCCTGAAAGAATTGTCCGTTTCCAATTTTTATACGGAGATCCATGAGTGTTTTCTGGACCGGGTGGCTTTGGGGACCGGAAGCCTGTTTACGGGCACATCCTCGGACGGAAGGCTGTTGTTCACCAATATTCCGTGCGGACAGTTCGCCTGTGCGGAGAATGCGGAAGGCCGGGTGGATACCTACGTCAGGGAGTTTACCTACACGGCTCATCAGGCACGCTCCATGTTCGGGGTGAAAGCTCTGGGGCCCAAGGCTCGGGAAGTTCTGGAGCGCGGAGGCAATCCGTATGCCACAACTCTGAGGTTTCTGCATGTGGTGCGCCCGCGCACCCGGCGCAGCCGCCGCAGGGAGCAGGCCTCCCACATGCCGTTTGAAAGCGTTTACCTGTCTCTGGACGACCAGGTGATCGTGGAGGAAGGGGGATACATGGAGTTCCCTTATCTGGTAACCCGCTTTTTGAAGTGGGGCAGCGGCCCGTACGGTCTGGCTCCCGGCAGGCTGGTGTTTCCCGCCATCCAGCAGGTGCAGTTCCTGAACCGTATTCTGGATACTCTTGGCGAGGTGGCCGCCTTTCCCCGTATTCTGGAGCTCGCCAACCAGATTGGGGAGGTGGATTTGCGGGCCGGCGGCAGGACCGTCATTACCCCGGAGGCCGCTTCCCTTCACCTTCCCCGGGAATGGGCTACGCAGGGCAGGTATGATGTTGGGATGGACCGTCTGGCACAGAAGCAGGATGCGATACGCCGTGCCTATTATCTGCCTATGCTGGAGCTTTGGAGCGGGCACCGCGGCAATATGACTGCCACGGAGGTCATGGCGCGGGAGAATGAGCGCGTCTTGATGTTTTCTCCTTCCTTCACGTTGTTTGTGAGTGATCTGTATTCCACAATGACACGCATTTTTTCCCTGCTGTTCCGGATGGGCAAGTTTCCCAAGCCACCCCGTGCGGTATTGAGGGTAGGGAGGGACGGCTCCGTTGCCGTGGGAGAACCCAGGGTTGTCTATCAGTCAAAGATTGCCCTGGTGCTCAGGCGCTTGCAGAGTGAAGGGATGGACCGCAGCCTTCAGCGGCTGAATATGATGATGCAGGCTGCCCCGGATTTGGCGGATCATGTGGACTGGGACCACTGTTTCCGCCTGTCCGCCCGTGTGGACGGCGCCCCGGAGAGCATGCTGAGGCCCTGGGCCGATGTCCGTGCCATGCGGAAGGAACGGGCGGACCTCCAGCAGGGAGCCTCCCTGGCTCCGGCGGAAGAGGATCCTTATGCTTCCCTCAATCCCTTGCTTGACCAGTTAACCGCGATTCAGAAATGAACCAGGATACGACATTGCAGCAGGAGTCCTCCGTCCGGGAGGCCCGTTTCAAAAGGCGCCAGCTTCTCCGGGTGTTTGACACCCCGGACGGGCGTGAGACTCTTTCCTTTCTGGAAGCCCGTTTCCAGACTGATTTGCCCGTTTTTCAAGGAAGTCCGGGGAATTACGATCCTCTGGATGCCATGAGGAGGGATGCCTACAGGGAGATCTTTCTGTACATCCGCCGCCAGCTTCAATTAGCCATTAAAGAAACTACAGAAGAAGAGAAAAATGATTGATTCCATTGATAACAGCATGGCCGCTCCTATCAGGGATGCGGAGGGTTCCGGGGCCGTTTCCCCGGAGACGGACGCGCTGTCCGAAACCGCAGTTCAAACTGAACCTTTTCCTCCCCTTCTGGGTGAGGACGGAGGTTTTGCTCCGGATTGGTACGCCCGGTTTGATGAGTTGAAAGGGATGGAGAAATCTCTTTCCAAGTTTAAGACGCCGGAGGCTCTGGCGAAGAGTTACGCGGAGCTGGAACGCCTGCGACGTTATCCCGGTGTGGAGA
>ENA-OZMQ01000606-OZMQ01000606.1-human-gut-metagenome-genome-assembly--contig:-NODE-606-length-8985-cov-5.576372_pt1 | contig 8985 bp, 9 predicted proteins | sample MGYA00244189_ERZ653813 | MGnify/ENA primary metagenome ERZ653813 (study PRJEB26926, sample SAMN06164526) | human gut metagenome | biome: ENVO:00009003; feature: ENVO:2100002; material: ENVO:00002003...
TGGAGCACAGGCAAAGACATTAACGGAAAAAAGAGAAAAATTTAAAGAATTATGCATAGAAGAAAAGTGTATCGTTTTGTATGAAGTTTTACATTTTTTCCAGTGCCAGAGTGCTGCCGCTGATTTGAAATTAATTGGAGGATCTGGAAGAGCAGGAATTTTGTGTCTCAACAAAAATATAACCGATTGCAGTCGAATCGAAATGATTCATCAATCGCCAACCGGTATCTACGAGCAGACAGTAGACCTGAATGCATTATGAGCTGGCGGATTGTGGTTATTTCCAAACGGGCAAAGCTGGACTATCAGCTTGGTTACCTTGTGGTGCGAAATGAGGAAGTAACAAAAATACATTTAAGTGAAATATCAACCATTCTGATTGAGTCAACAGCAGCAACAGTCACAACAAGTCTGCTGGCAGAGCTGACAAAAAAGAAAATAAAAGTGATTTTTTGCGATGAAAAGAGAAATCCATCGTCGGAACTGGTTGGGTATTACGGAAGTCATGATACCAGCAATAAAATCAGAAAGCAGATTCAGTGGAGCCGGCACAGTAAAGAAGCGATCTGGACAGAAATTGTGACGGAAAAAATACGAAAACAGAAGGAACTGTTAAAAAATATGGGAAAGGAAGAAGCGGGTCTGTTAGAATCATATTTACAGGAGATTGGCTGGAACGATGAGACAAACCGGGAAGGGCATGCGGCAAAGGTATATTTTAATGCATTGTTCGGTATGACATTTACCAGAACTGCGGATTGTCCGGAAAATGCAGCGCTGAATTACGGATATAGCATTTTGTTGTCTGCGTTTGCGAGAGAAATTGTAGCGAGCGGTTATATTACACAGCTCGGACTCTTTCATGATAATATGTTTAATCAGTTTAATCTGGCGTCCGATTTGATGGAACCGTTCCGTGTTCTGATTGACCGGGAAGTAATCCAAATGCAGAGGAAAGAATTTACGCATGAGGAAAAAATACAGTTGGTCAATGTATTAAACAACGAAGTCATGATAGACGGGAAAACACAGTATGTGAATAATGCCATAAAAATTTACTGTAAAAGTGTATTTGATGCCTTAAATGAGAATGACAGTGCATTGATCCGGTTTTATGGCCTATGAGTTATCGTTTTATGAGAGTATTGGTACTGTTTGATCTTCCGGTGCTGACGGGCGATCAGAGAAGAGAATATGCGAGATTTCGAAAGTTTTTATTGAAAAGCGGATTCCTGATGCTCCAGGAATCCGTATACTGTAAGCTTGCGTTAAATACAACTGTAGTGAATGGAATCGTGGATCAGATTCATAAAAATAAGCCGGAAGAAGGTCTGATACAGCTTTTAACGGTGACTGAGAAGCAGTATGCGAAAATGGATCTGATTGTTGGGAACGTAAAGAGTGAAGTGTTGAATACGGATGAAAGGCTGGTGATTTTATGAAACTGGTACATGTGGACTTGGAAAAACCTATTGCGATTCATCGGAACTGTCCCACGGAATGGATTATAGAATCACCGGAGCTGTTTTTAAAATATGTGGAGCAGCTGCAAAAACAAAATCAGGGAGAGAAGGGAAATTTCGTACTTTCTAAAGCTGACACAGAGCTGAATATGAAAAGAGATGTGGAATTGGTATTAACGCCCTTTTCTCTTGATTTTGCGGATCACAGAATACAAAAACGGTTATTTACAGAGCTGGTCAAAAGTGCGCAAAATGAAGAAATGTTTCTGGAAACGCAGAGAATTATTGCGGAACTGAAGAAATACATCTATCAATTGGAAGCTGTCAGTGGGTACGAATTGGAACAAAATGAGGAAATCGATTTGAGCGCACTCCTAAAATTGATGGGAGTTCAGACAGAAACCGAAAAAGAGATGGGGCTTCTGGAAAAATTAACGCAATATATCAAAGTTATGGCCGAACTTCTCCAAAAAGAACTGGTGATTTTGGTCAATATTCGATCCTATCTGAACGAAACACAAATAAACAAACTCTCCCAAATGGCATGCTACTATGAAATATCCTTGCTTTTCATAGAAAATATACAAAGGGACTTTTCGAATCAGAGAGAATATTATATAATTGACAAAGATGGATGTGATGTCTATTAATATCCATCGGATGTTTGAGTACCTGTTTTGTGCAGATGAAAGCAGTTCATTTTTAAATTTGAGGTTTGAGAATGATGTAAAAATGTATGGTACTCAAACGGTTTCCGGCCGTGAAGTGGCTTATCAGACGTTTGAGAATGATGTAAAAATGTATGGTACTCAAACTATTGCACTTGTGGTTTCACGTTCCTTTCGGTTTGAGAATGATGTAAAAATGTATGGTACTCAAACTGATAGATTGCCATACCTAATACCTCCATGGTTTGAGAATGATGTAAAAATGTATGGTACTCAAACAGGTTCTAATATTATTCCACTTGCAGGAAAGTTTGAGAATGATGTAAAAATGTATGGTACTCAAACTGAGGACGATTTCTATTCTGCAGGCATGAAGTTTGAGAATGATGTAAAAATGTATGGTACTCAAACACCCTGTCCAGAAAAGCCTTCATCGACGATGTTTGAGAATGATGTAAAAATGTATGGTACTCAAACATCAGGAACAAACGTGAAAGTCGAAAACCAGTTTGAGAATGATGTAAAAATGTATGGTACTCAAACTACTGTATATGGTGCGAATGATGGTTTTAAGTTTGAGAATGATGTAAAAATGTATGGTACTCAAACCTGAAAACGTCATATGACGGCGTAAAAGACGTTTGAGAATGATGTAAAAATGTATGGTACTCAAACACGATTTGAGCGCGTAAATGACAGCTTCTAGTTTGAGAATGATGTAAAAATGTATGGTACTCAAACCGCTCGCTGCTCACTATCCATCACCGCCTGTTTGAGAATGATGTAAAAATGTATGGTACTCAAACTTTCCACCTCCCCTAAATCTGTAAGTAATGGTTTGAGAATGATGTAAAAATGTATAGTACTCAAACATTTTCAGGGCAAATTCTGCTAAATCGTACGTTTGAGAATGATGTAAAATTTATTTTTGTGAACAACAAGAATAGATAATTCAAAATGAAATATTCAGAAGACAGTATGAAATCGACTTAATTGTCTTTTTCTTGCTGTCTTTTTCCTTGTCTCAAAGCGCCGCACCATGTATAATAAAACCACAAGAATTTCATTTCATAGTTTTTACAGGAGGAACCTGAATCATGATCCTTGCAATAGACATCGGCAACACGAACATCGTCCTTGGGTGTGTGGAAGGGAAAAAAACATACTTTATCGAAAGACTCTCCACGGACAAGGCAAAAACAGAGCTGGAATACGCAGTCAGCCTGAAAAATGTACTGGAACTGTATGAGATTCCGGTGGAGCAGATCGAAGGAGGTATCATCTCTTCCGTTGTTCCGCAGGTGACAGAGCTCTGCCGGAGTGCGGCAGAAAAAGTGATTAAAAAGCCGGTCAAAGTTGTCGGCCCCGGTGTGAAGACCGGACTTAATATCAAACTGGACGACCCCGCAACGGCAGGAAGCGATCTTGTTGTTGTAGCAGTAGCAGCGCTGAATGAATACACATGTCCGCAGATTGTTATCGATATGGGAACTGCCACGACGATGAGTGTACTTGATCAGAAAGGAAGCTTCATCGGAGGCGTGATTCTTCCGGGACTTCGTACTTCGCTGGATGCTCTCGTATCAAATGCCGCGCAGCTTAGCCAGACCAGTCTGACAGCACCGAAAAAAGTCATTGGCAAAAATACGCTGGACTGTATGAAAGGCGGTATGATTTATGGAAACGCTGCCAGCATCGACGGCATGATCGAACGGATGGAAGAAGAACTTGGCTGCAAATGCACGATTGTGGCTACCGGAGGTCTGGCGAAAGCTGTGATTCCGCACTGCAGACATGACATCATCATCGATGAGAATCTGCTCCTGAAAGGTCTTCAGATCATCTACGAGAAAAACAGGTAGGGAAACCGTTTGTTGACAAAGTTTGCGAATTGTTATAACATATGTATAACAAAACGATACGAGAAAGCAGGGTGTAACTATGTATTATGAGACAATACAGATCGATTTCAACAGCGATGAAGCGATCTATATCCAGCTGAGAAATCAGATTATTCTGGGTATTGCCACTTCCAGAATTCAGGAAGGAGATACTCTACCTTCGGTAAGACAGCTCGCAGACAATATCGGAATCAACATGCATACCGTAAATAAGGCCTACAGCGTACTCCGGCAGGAGGGGCTTCTTTCGATTGACCGAAGAAAAGGAGCCGTTATCTCTATCGATGCGGATAAACTGTATGCCATGCAGGAACTGCGCGAAGATCTGCAGGTGATTCTTGCAAAAGCCGTCTGCAAAAATATATCAAAAGAAGAAGTACATCAGCTTGTAGATGAAATTTACAGCAATTACGCAGACGAAACATGAAGGAGACAATAGTATTATGAGAGAAGGATATACCAGTCAGGCAAAAAAAGCACTGGCATATGCGGTTAGGACAGCTGAAAAATGTGGACATAATTACGTAGGAACCGAACACCTTCTGATCGGACTTCTGAACGTGGAGGATGGCACAGCAGGCATGGTGCTTTCTGAGTTTCACGTAGATGCCGGACAGCTTACCGAACTGATTGACCGTCTGATTGCACCAGGCGGAAACACCGTGACCGAATCCCGACCGGGCTATACTCCGCGGGTACGCAGAGTGCTTGAAAATGCAGAAGCGGAGGCAGCGCGTTTTAAGAGCAGAGCTGTGGGAACCGAGCATTTGCTGATCGCAATCTTAAAAGAAAGTGACTGTGTTGCTACCCGTTTGCTTTTTACCATGGGGATCAACATTCAGAAACTATATGGAGCAATCCTTACTGCCATGGGCGAGGCACCGCTGCAGGGCGGTGCAAGCGGAAATGCAAATACCGGCCGCGGACCGCAGACAAGAGGTGGAGCGCAGACCAGCGAAACGCCGGCACTGGACCAGTACAGCCGGGATCTGACTGAGCTTGCGCGCGAAGGAAAACTCGATCCGGTTGTCGGCCGTGGGCAGGAAATTGAGCGTGTCATTCAGATCTTAAGTCGCCGGACAAAAAACAACCCGTGTCTGATCGGAGAGCCGGGTGTCGGAAAAACGGCGATTGCGGAAGGTCTGGCGCAGCGGATTGCCCTTGGCATTGTGCCGGAAACGATCCGCGATAAGCGAGTTGTTGTCCTTGACCTTTCCGGAATGGTAGCCGGAAGCAAATACCGCGGTGAGTTCGAAGAGCGTATCAAACGTGTCGTCAAAGAAGTGACGGACAATGAAAATATTCTGCTGTTCATCGATGAACTTCACACCATCATCGGGGCCGGCGGTGCAGAGGGAGCACTCGATGCATCCAATATCTTAAAACCGTCCCTTTCCCGCGGAGAAATTCAGCTCATCGGTGCAACCACGCTCGAAGAATACCGTAAATACATCGAAAAAGATGCCGCATTGGAGCGCCGTTTCCAGCCGGTCAAAGTAGAAGAACCGACGGAAAGCGAAGCACTTGATATCTTAAAAGGCCTGCGCCCATACTACGAACGCCACCACGGCGTGGAAATCACCGATGAAGCACTGGAAGCAGCCGTAAAAATGAGCGTCCGCTACATCAACGACCGTTTCCTGCCGGATAAAGCCATCGATCTGATCGATGAGGCATCCGCAGGCGTACAGCTCGCCGGCTACCAGGTGCCGGACAACATGGCAAAAGAGGAGCAGACACTGTTCGAAGTACAGAAAGAAAAAGAATCCGCGATCAGTGCCGGCGATTTTGAGCAGGCAAAAGAACTGCAGGCGCGCCAGCAGGAGCTCGAAAAAGATCTGGAGCAGATCCGAAAACGCTTTGAACGCCGTTGCAAAAACAAAAAACTGCAGGTAACAGAAGAAGAAATCGCAAAAACCGTATCCACCTGGACGAAAATTCCGGTACAGCGTCTCGCGGAAGGAGAATCGAAACGTCTGGCAAGACTGGAGCAGACACTCCATAAACGCGTTGTCGGCCAGGAAGAAGCCGTGACAGCTGTGGCAAAAGCCGTAAAACGAGGCAGAGTCGGATTAAAAGACCCGAACCGTCCGACAGGATCCTTCCTGTTTCTTGGACCGACCGGTGTCGGAAAAACAGAACTTTCCAAAGCACTCGCCGAGGCAGTTTTCGGTACAGAGCAGGCCCTGATCCGCGTCGACATGTCGGAGTACATGGAGAAACACAGCGTCTCCAAACTGATCGGATCCCCTCCGGGATACGTCGGCTACGAGGAAGGCGGCCAGCTCTCCGAAAAAGTGCGCCGCAACCCGTACAGTGTGATCCTGTTTGACGAGATCGAAAAAGCGCACCCGGATGTCTTCAACATTCTGCTGCAGGTGCTTGATGATGGCCATATCACCGACGCGCAGGGCAGAAAAGTTGATTTCAAACAGACCTGCATTATCATGACATCCAATGCCGGAGCACAGAACATTGTAGCGCCGAAACGCCTTGGATTCCTTTCGACAGAAGATGAGCGGAAAGACTACGAATACATGAAGGGCCAGGTGATGGAAGAAGTCAAACGGATGTTTAAGCCGGAATTCCTGAACCGAATCGACGAGATTATTGTATTCCATCAGCTTACCAAGGCGGATATGAAGAAGATTCTGCAGATTCTGCTCAAAGATCTGGAGCGCCGCTGCAAGGAGCAGATGGACATTGAATTGAAAGTCCGTGACACCGTGAAAGAATATCTCGTGGAAAACAGCTTCGACAGCAAGTACGGTGCCCGCCCGTTAAAACGCGCGATCCAGAGCAAAATTGAGGATCCGCTCGCAGAAGCCATCCTGAACGGAGAAGTGAAAAAAGGCGATACCGTTGCGGCTGGAATGAATAAGAAAGAGATTACATTTAAGGTTCTTGAGAAAAAATAATATAAAATTCCATAAATTATATGGTAAAATCTTTTTGATTATGGTATGATTTTCACAAAGAAACGAAACACCACAAAAGACAAGACCAGGAGGGCATTTACAAATGTCAGTAGTAAAAGAATTAATCCGCACAGAGGCAGACGGAGGCATCAGCTTCGGAGATTATGAGCTTGCGGCAAAGGCAAAAAAATCTGATTTTGAGCACAGAGGAGATCTGTATAAAGTAAAAACCTTTAAGGAAATCACAAAGCTGGAGAGAAACGGACTGTTCGTATACGAATCCGTTCCGGGAACCGCAGTTACCGATCTGAACGTATTCGACGACGGCATGACCTTCAAAGTAGAAGGACCGGAGGATGCACAGATCACCGTTGAAATGGAAGCAGAGACCGAATACAAGGTGCTGCTCGACGGCGTAAACGTTGGCCACATGACCACAAATCTCGGCGGAAAACTTTCCTTCAGCGTAGAGCTGGAAAAAGCAGAGGATGTAGCAGTAGAAATCGTAAAAGCATGATGAAATAAGAAAAGAAGGCTGTCGCAGAACGTGTGCGGCAGCTTTTTTTGACAATTATAAGGGAGACACAACTATGGCAAAAGCAAAAAAAACAGCCTTTTTCTGCCAGAACTGCGGATATGAGTCAGCAAAATGGATGGGTCAGTGTCCGGCGTGCAGAGAATGGAATACGTTTGTGGAGGAACCGATGGCGGCCAAAACACCGGCGGGAAACCAGGGGCTCGGAAGCCACAGCGCAGCGGGCAGAAAGCCGGTGCATCTGACGGAAATTTCAACAGGAAAAGAAGAGCGTATCCCGACGGGAATCGGAGAACTCGACCGGGTGCTCGGCGGAGGAATTGTGCCGGGTTCCCTGACACTGGTCGGCGGCGATCCGGGAATTGGAAAATCCACACTCCTTCTGCAGGTGTGCCGCATGCTGTCCACAGCAGGACATCAGGTTTTATACATTTCCGGCGAGGAGTCCCTGCGCCAGATCAAACTGCGCGCCGTGCGGATCGGAGAATTTAATGAAAATCTGTCCTTGCTCTGTGAGACGAATCTTGACATTATCCGCGCCGTCATGGAAAAAGAGAAGCCGGAGATTGCCGTCATCGACTCGATCCAGACCATGTATAACGAAGAGGTCAGCTCCGCGCCGGGCAGTGTATCCCAGGTCCGGGAATCGACGAATGTGCTGATGCAGATTGCAAAGGGAATGGGAATTTCGATCTTTATCGTCGGTCATGTGACAAAAGACGGTAATGTGGCCGGCCCACGTGTGCTGGAACACATGGTAGATACCGTGCTGTACTTCGAGGGCGACCGTCATGCGTCCTACCGGATTCTGCGCGGCGTCAAAAACCGTTTTGGTTCTACAAATGAGATCGGCGTCTTCGAAATGCAGACAGAGGGACTCGTGGAAGTGAAAAATCCATCGGAATACATGCTGAACGGACGGCCGGAGGGAGCTTCCGGTTCGGTTGTCGCATGCTCCATGGAGGGAACGCGCCCGATCCTGATCGAGATTCAGGCACTGGTCTGCCACAGTAATTTCGGAATCCCGCGCCGCACCGCAGCAGGATGCGATTTCAACCGTGTGAACCTGCTGATGGCAGTGCTGGAAAAACGCGCAAGAGTCAATCTTTCGACAAGCGATGCCTACGTCAACATCGCAGGCGGAATCAAGATGAATGAGCCGGCGATCGATCTTGGCATCGCACTTGCCGTCGTATCGAGCTACAAAGATCAGGTGATCGATGAGAAAACGGTCGTATTTGGCGAGGTCGGCTTAAGCGGTGAGGTCCGCGCCGTCAGCATGGCGGAACAGCGTGTACTGGAAGCAAAAAAACTGGGCTTCGAGCGGGTGATTTTACCTGCTGTCTGCATGAAGTCCGTGGAGAAAATCGGTGGAATCGCACTGATTCCGGTGGAAAATATTCAGGATGCGATTCTGCGCGTGGGGAAAAATTAGAAGGAAGTTGTGGAAAAAGGACCGGCGTGTGATGCGTACGGTCTTTTTTAAAAAATTCAGATAAA
>ENA-OZMQ01000644-OZMQ01000644.1-human-gut-metagenome-genome-assembly--contig:-NODE-644-length-8446-cov-4.865332_pt1 | contig 8446 bp, 9 predicted proteins | sample MGYA00244189_ERZ653813 | MGnify/ENA primary metagenome ERZ653813 (study PRJEB26926, sample SAMN06164526) | human gut metagenome | biome: ENVO:00009003; feature: ENVO:2100002; material: ENVO:00002003...
CTCACACCTGAATCACTTTCTTACGCAGCGAAACAGCAAGTGTTTCACTGCTGAGCGAACTTTTTTTCTACATATTTTTTCCCTGCCGCAACATCATGATCGAGCTGGTTTTTCAGCGCGTCGATCGAAGCAAATTTCTGCTCCGGGCGCAGGAATTTTAACAGAGAAACCTCCGCCTGTTTTCCATAGAGATCCTCGCTGCAGTCAAAAAGATTCGTCTCCACGCCGGTAAATTTTTCCTGTACCGTCGGCTTAACACCGATGTTTGTGATACCGTAATAAATTTTTCCTTCGATTTTCACCTCGGAAACGTAGACGCCGAACGGCGGAAGCAGCTTTTCTGCCGGCGGGATCTGATTGATGGTCGGCACGCCGATCGTTCTGCCGAGTGCATGACCGTGGACAATCTCGCCGTGAACCGCGTAATCGTAGCCGAGCAGACCGCTCACAGCTTCCATATTGCCCTGTTCCAGCTCTTCCCGTGCCCAGGTGCTGCTGATCTCGCGGCCGTTTTCCTCTGCTTTTTCGATGATCTCGGTTTCAAAACCAAGGGACGGGCCCATTTCTTTCAGCATTTCGGCTGTGCCGCTTCTCTTGTAGCCAAAACCGAAATCCTTTCCCACAACAACTTTTTTCGCGTGCAGCTTATCCACCAGAATCTCTTTGATAAAGGCTTCCGGCGTCATGTGCATCACTTCATCCACAAACGGGCATTCCACAAGGCAGTCCATGCCAAGCTGTTCGAGGCGGGCTCTTCTCTCCTCATTCGTCAGCAGCTGATGCGGCTTGACATGCTGCACTTTCGACTGCGGCGGCACGTCAAACGTAAACACAACCGTTTCCAGTCCTTCCGTTCTGCCGATTGCAAGGACACGGCGGATCAGAAGCATATGCCCCCGGTGGAGGCCGTCAAATTTCCCCAGGGTTACAACGCTGTCCCCTCTGCTGTCAAAATCCAGTGTTTTTGTTAGATATCTCATGTTCTCTCCAGAAATAACTTGACCGGTCTGGTTAAGTTTTGTGATGGTCTGTATTGATAAATACCGACAAACGTTCCGTCATCGAGATAAAGGCGGAACTCCTCGTCTTCTGCGAAGTCCCCGCCGGAAGCAGTTTCCCCGATTTCGCGGATCTGCGCCGGTTTCAGCGGATTTCCGTTTTCCGCAAGCTTTTTCGCATGATCGTCCGCTGTCGCAAAGCTGCGCAGCGCGGCAAACATTTCATCAACCGGCACGAGGATCTCCGAAAGGCGGCCCTCACCGACAATCGCTGCGATCTCGTCAAGCGTGTGCGCTCCGTTTCGGTCAAACTGGCCGACTCTCGTGCGGATCAGCTGCTCCATACATCCGTGGCAGCCCAGTTTTTCGCCGATATCGTGGCACAGGGTGCGGATATACGTTCCCTTCGAACACGTTACCTCCATGCGCACCAGCGGAAGCTTCACTTCCAGAATGCTGATCTCGTAAAAGTGCACCGTGCGGGCCTTCCGCTCGATCTCGATGCCTTCCCGCGCCAGCTCGTAGAGTTTCTTTCCATTCACCTTCAGCGCGGAATACATCGGCGGCACCTGCTGCTGCTCCCCGACAAACGAGGCGATGCAGTCCCGCACCTCTTCTTCCGTCACGGTCACTGGCGCTTCTGCTGTCACGGTTCCGCTCATGTCCTGCGTATCCGTTGCGATTCCAAGGTGAAGCAGCGCTTCATACGTCTTCGTCTCATCGGTCAGCATATCGCAGAGACGCGTTCCCTTTCCAAGGCAGACCGGAAGCACGCCCGTCGCATCCGGGTCTAGGGTTCCGGTGTGGCCGATTTTTTTCTGGTGCAGGATGCCGCGCAGCTTCGCAACTACGTCATGCGACGTAAATCCCGCCTCTTTCCATACGTTCAGAACTCCGTTTATCATGTTGTTTTGTCTCCCTCTTTTTCACAAGAAAACCGGGCGTGGATATATTTTCTGCGCCCGGCTGTTTCCTGTTTATGCTTCTTCCTCTGTCGTCTCTTCTTCCTCTTCTGCAAGAAGCTGTTTTTCGATATACAGAGTCAGATTGTTGATTACATCATACGGAGAACCTGACATCGTGCAGCCAGCCGCACGGATATGGCCGCCGCCGCCGAATACGGCTGCGATTTTGCTCACATCAACCAGCTCGTCGGAGCGGAGGCTTACTTTGAAGACCTGCGGCTCCAGCTCATACAGGAAGATCGCTACGTGAACGCCTTCTGTATTTTTTAACTGGATGACAATGCCGTCCATATCTCCCGGTGTCAGGCCATAGAAGTCCATGACCTTCTTCCGCACGATACCGACAATACACTGCTTGTCGAGAAGCATGATGCTCTCTGTCAGCGTGCGTCCCATAATCTGATTCTGTACGTATGTTTTCTTGAAGAATGCATCCTCGATGATTCTGGTAAACGGAACTCCCTTTTCCATCAGAGCGGCCGCAACCCGCATCGTGTGCGGAGAGGTGCTGCTGTACTGGAATACGCCGGAATCGGTCACAATACCGGTGTACAGCGCCTCGGCGCACGGCTCGGAGATCTTTTCTTCCTCCAGAAGTCCGAACAGCACCTCGCAGGCAGAGCTTGCATCCGGCTCTACGTGATTGATTTCGCAATATTCTGTATTCGTCACATGGTGATCGATGCAGATCGTCTTTCCCGCTTTTGCAAGAAGCGGTGCGGCAACGCCGATGCGGTCCTCGCTGGATACATCCAGAAGGACCACAAGGTCGTACGCTTTCTCTTCACAGCTTGTCTTTACCTCAGAAAAGCCCGGAAGATAGGAATATTCCGGCCGTGGATCCTCAAGATAGACATCTGCCTGAATCTCCGGCCGATTGTCGCGAAGATACTGGTATAATCCCAGGCAGGAACCGATGCAGTCACCGTCCGGATGAACGTGTCCGGCGATGGCCATGCAGGAGACTCCGTTTAGAATTTCATCAATTTTCTTCATTTTCCTCATCCTTTTTGTCTTCTTTGTGTGTTACTTCATCAATCAGTTTCGACATCGTAACGCCATATTCAATCGACTCATCCAGGACAAAGGTCAGCTCCGGTGTATTGCGGAGGTTAATGGTCTTGGCCAGCATACGGCGGATGAAGCCCTCCGCGCTCTTTAAGCCGCGGATGGTTTCTTTCTTCGCCTCATCATCGCCAAACACACTGATATATACTTTACACGTCTTCAGATCCGGCGCTACCTCTGCCGCTGTGACAGAGGTCATCATTCCGATGCGCGGATCCTTGATCTCGTTCCGGATGATGTTGGAAAGCTCTTTCTGTACTTCCCCGTTGATCCTGGTGTTTTTAATACTGTTTTTTCTCAACTTAATTCCTCATTTCTATCTCGGCACTTCTACCATGATATAAGCCTCGACCTGATCGAACTCCTGAAGATCGTTGAATCCTTCAAATACAAGACCGCACTCATAGCCGGAGCGCACTTCTTTGACATCGTCTTTGAAACGTTTGAGGGATGCCAGATTTCCTTCGAAGATCTGGTTTCCTTCGCGGCTGATTCGAACTTTGCAGCCTCTCTGGAACGTTCCGTCCAGTACATAGCTTCCGGCGATCGTTCCGACACCGGATGCCTTGAAGAGCTGACGTACCTCGGCATGGCCGATAACTTTCTCTTCGTAAACCGGCTCAAGCATACCCTTCATGGCTGCCTCAACATCCTCAATTGCCTGGTAGATGACACGGTACAGACGGATGTCTACGCCGTTCTGCTCTGCCATGGATTTTGCGTTCGCATCCGGGCGTACGTTAAATCCGATAATGATGGCGGAAGATGCGGTTGCCAGCATAACGTCGGACTCGTTGATCGCACCGACACCGCCGTGGATGACGCGTACGGCAACTTCCTCATTGGAGAGTTTGACAAGACTCTGTTTTACTGCCTCGACAGATCCCTGTACATCGGCTTTGACAACAAGTGCCAGTTCTTTTAAGTTACCCTCCTGAATCTGGTTGAACAGATCATCCAGGGACATCTTCGCTTTTGTCTCCTCAAGCAGGTTCTTCTTGTTCTCTGCCACGAAGGTTGCTGCGAAGTTCTTTGCTTCTTTATCGTTATCGGTCTGAACGAGGATCTCTCCTGCGTTCGGAACATCGGAAAGTCCGAGAATCTCAACCGGAGTAGACGGGCCTGCCTCTTTGACGCGGCGTCCCTTATCATCCATCATCGCACGGACTTTACCGGAGCATGCGCCTGCTGCGATGTAATCGCCGACATGCAGGGTACCTTTCTGTACCAGAATGGTAGCAACCGGTCCTTTTCCTTTATCCAGCTCAGCCTCGATGACAAGACCTCTTGCTTTCCGGTTCGGGTTTGCTTTCAGCTCGAGCACTTCGGAAGTCAGAAGGATCATCTCAAGCAGATCGTCGATACCTTCGTTGTTCTTTGCAGATACCGGAACGAATACGGTGCTTCCGCCCCAGTCCTCCGGAATCAGTTCGTACTCGGAGAGCTCCTGTTTTACACGCTCTACGTTTGCGCCTGGTTTATCGATCTTATTGATCGCAACGATGATCTCAACGCCGGCTGCTTTTGCATGGTTGATTGCCTCAACGGTCTGCGGCATCACACCGTCGTCTGCTGCGACAACGAGAATGGCGATATCCGTTGCATTGGCTCCACGCATACGCATAGCGGTGAATGCCTCATGTCCCGGGGTATCGAGGAACGTAATCTTCTGTTTGTTGATCGAAACGGTGTATGCACCGATGTGCTGGGTAATACCGCCAGCCTCGCGGTCGGTGACATGGGTGTTCCGGATGCAGTCCAGAAGAGATGTTTTACCGTGGTCAACGTGTCCCATAACGCAGACTACCGGCGGACGCGGAACCATGTCTTTTTCATCCTCTTCGTCCTCTTTTAAGAGCTCTTCGATCACATCGACTTTCTCTTCCGGCTCAGCGATGATATTATAATCAAGCGCGATTTCCTGTGCTTTTTCGAAATCGATCTCATGGTTTACAGTAACCATCGTTCCTTCCATGAACAGTTTCTTTACGATGACTGCCGGCTGCATTTTCATCTTCTCAGCCAGCTCGCGGATGGTCATTTTCTCCGGCAGGGTAATCTCCTTTACCTCGTCCTTCGGAGCTTCCTGTTTCGGTTTGTTGACCGGTTTCTGGAGCGCTTTCGGGAGTCTGGACTGCTGATGATGTCCCTGGTTCGGACGGTTTCCGCCTCTTCCTCTGTCTTCACTGAATTTATTTTCTCTTAAAGAATCTTTGTTTTTGTCTTTTTCTTTTCTTCCTGTATCACGGCCTGGCTTCTTGATGCCAAGGCTCATTGTATCGCCTGCAGAGCTCTTATGCTCGGTTCTGCGGCGGTCTCCTCCCGGACGGCGGTTCTGATTCTGGGAATCATCATCCTTTCCTGCGAACGGTCTTCCGCCATTATTTCCCGGTCTGCCTCCGTTTGGACGTGCGGAACGCTCACCGAATGGTCTTCCGCTTCTCTCACCGTTTCCGCTTCTTCCGCCGTTATTGCGGTCTCCTCCCGGACGGTCTCCGCTGCGGTTCGGGCGGTCTCCGTTATTGTTGAAGCGGCGCTCTCCCTGCGGACGGTCTCCATTGCGGTTCGGGCGGTCTCCATTGTTTCCGCCGAAGCGGCGCTCTCCCTGCGGACGGTCTCCATTGCGGTTCGGACGATCTCCATTTCCGCCGTTTCCGTTTCCACGGTTCGGACGGTCCTCGCTTCTTCCGTTTCCATTGCGGTTTCCTTCCGGACGGCCGTTTCCGCGGGACGGACGGTCTTTTTTCTGTCCCTGGTTCTTTGTGAACTCTTTTGCTTCTTTACTTGTTGCGTTCTGCGGACGCACAACGGAAATAATTTTCTTTTTCTTCGGTTTTGCCTGCTCTTCCGGTTTCTTCATTTCCATGTTTTCTGTATCTTTCTTTTCCAATGATCTTTTCTCCTCTTTCTGCGGTTTTCGTGTTTCCTGCATCCATCCACCGACCTTTCCGGCCTTACGCCTTACGCTTCTGCCAACAATGCTGCTATTTTTTCTGCAAAATGCGCTTCACATACGGCAAGGGAAGAACGGTATTCTCTTCCGATGGCTCTTCCAAGCTGCTCTTTGTCCCCAAAAAGAATGCATGGCACTTTATAGTATGCACACATATTGCGAAATTTCTTCTGTGTATTGGCCGACGCCGTTTCCGCCAGAATGACAAGGTATGCGCTGCCGCTCTTTACGGCCTGCTCGGTCGCAAATTCGCCGCTCGATACCTTACCCGCCTTCATGGCAAGGCCCAGCATGGATAATCCTTTACTTTGACTGTTCAATCTTCGCAAATGCCTCCTTTAACTGCTCATAAACCTCTGATGGAATTTCTGCCTTCAGAGAACGGGAAAGTCCTTTGTTTTTCATTGCTTTCCCAAGACATTCCAGAGAGCAGACATAAGCACCGCGTCCGTTCATTCTTCCGGTTGTGTCCGGAACAATCGTTCCTTCGGTGGTTTTCACCACGCGGATCATTTCTTTTTTGTTTTTCATTTCATTGCAGCCAATGCATTTACGCAGCGGCACTTTACGAACTGTACTCAAATGCTCATCCCGCCTTTGTTTTTATTTTAATTACTCTTCGTCTCCGGCTTTCTCTGCTGTTTCTACATCATTCTCGTCGAAGTTTTCTTCTGCAGAGATGGTTTCCTCCTCTGCTGCGGACTCATCGTAATTGTCCTCTTCCTCGTATTCCTCTTCTACGTAGTCGAAGTCTCCTGCCTCGCGTGCCTGGGTCTCGCTCTTAATGTCGATCTTGAATCCGGTCAGACGTGCGGCAAGTCTTGCGTTCTGTCCCTCTTTACCGATGGCAAGGGAAAGCTGGTAATCCGGAACGATTACTTTTGCGGTCTTCTCATCCGGGTCTGCCATAACGGAGATAACTTTTGCCGGGCTCAGTGCGTTCTCGATCAGGAGTGCCGGGTTCTCATCCCATGTAATGATGTCGATCTTCTCTCCGTTCAGCTCATTGACAACCGCGTTGACACGGCTTCCGTTCATACCGACGCATGCGCCGACTGCATCGACGTTCGGATCGTTGGACCATACTGCCATTTTCGTACGGCTTCCTGCCTCACGGGCAATGCTCTTGATCTCTACGATGCCTTCTGCAACCTCGGAAACCTCAGACTCAAAGAGACGTTTTACGAGTTCCGGATGGGTACGGGATACCATGACTTTCGGTCCCTTGGTTGTATTCTTTACTTCCAGAACGTATACTTTCACACGCTGGGTCGGCTCAAATTTCTCGCCTTTGACCTGCTCGTTCTCGGTCAGCAGAGCGTCTACTTTACCGAGGTTGATGCTGACGTTGCGTCCCACATAGCGCTGTACCACACCGGTAACCACATCGTGCTCTTTCTCGAAGTACTGATCAAACAGAACTTTACGCTCTTCCTCACGGATCTTCTGAAGAATGACGTTTTTGGCATTCTGGGTTGCAATACGGCCGAACTCTTTGGATTTGATTTCTACCGGAACGATATCGCCGAGTTCATAGCGGGAGTCTGCACGTTTTGCATCGGAAAGGGCGATCTCCATGATCGGATCCTGTACCAGATCAACAACGGTTTTCTCTGCTACGACTTTGAAATCACCAGTCTGGGCGTTAATGCTTACCTTTACATTATCTGCTTTGCCAAAATGGTTTTTACAGGCCTGGATCAGCGACTGCTCAATTGCCTCAAGCAGGGTATCTTTGCTGATATTCTTCTCTTTCTCAAGAACTTCAAGGACCTCCATTAATTCTGTATTCATTTTTCTCTTTTCCTCCTGTATCTGCGTCTGTTTAGAAATCAAATGCTAAACGGATCAATGCAATATCGCTTTTCTGGAAGACGCGCTCTGTTCCGTCCTCCTCCAAAATGGTCACACTGTTATCATCATATGCGGTGAGTATTCCGTAAAATTCCCGGTTTCTCTCGATCGCACGGTATGTCCGGATTTCCAGCTCTTTTCCCATGCTTCTCTTATAGTCTTTCTCTTTTTTCAGCGGACGTCCAAGGCCCGGGGAGCTGACCTCCATGATATAGGCGTCATCGATAAAGTCCTCTGCGTCCAGCCGGTCAGAAAATGCACGGCTGACGATTTCGCAGTCATCTACGGTAATTCCGCCTTCTTTGTCGATGTAAGCACGCAGGTACCAGGTGCCGCCCTCTTTAACATACTCCACATCCACCAGTTCAAAACCATTGGCTTCTACAATCGGAGTGATCAGTTCTTCTGCCTTCTGTTCGTATTCTTCTCTTCTGCTCAAATCCTCACCACCTTTTTGATTCAGGGAAACTTTCGAAAAATTCTTTCATTTCCCTGTACACAAGAAAGAGTGGACGAAATCGTCCACTCCTTAACAGTCACTTATTAACAACTTTACTATCTGTCTCTTATACACATCTCCGAGCCCACGAGACTGCAGCTAATCTCGT
>ENA-OZMQ01000648-OZMQ01000648.1-human-gut-metagenome-genome-assembly--contig:-NODE-648-length-8406-cov-4.552389_pt1 | contig 8406 bp, 6 predicted proteins | sample MGYA00244189_ERZ653813 | MGnify/ENA primary metagenome ERZ653813 (study PRJEB26926, sample SAMN06164526) | human gut metagenome | biome: ENVO:00009003; feature: ENVO:2100002; material: ENVO:00002003...
AGTTCTGGTCGGGTATAATCTCAAATATTTTCATAAATCATATCTCTCTTTCGTATATTTCTTACATATATAATATTTACTTTTTTAATTTTGTCCTAAATCTGCTCACATATTTTTATCAAAAATCCATATTTGTTACGAATTCATATATTAAAAATAAAAATAAAAGGAGGAAATGTATATGGAAAATAATGGTTTTTCAAAGAATGCTGTCGAGGAAGTTAGGAACAGCGAAGATTTTTCAAAGATGTCAGGTGCAGAACATCTTATACTCTGTATCGAGGAACGCGATAACGGAAATTATAACCGCTTCCTCGCTCATGCTGACGCAGTTCTCGGATGGCATCGCACAAGAAATGCCGTAAAATTTGTGATGAACACAATGCATGGTTTCTTTGGTTACAAAGCTTTGGAAATAGTTTATGAGTCTATTCCAAAGCAAGATGTTGAAGACTGTCTTTGGACAGCGGCTTTTGATTGTCTGCGTACCAGTTTCTCATTTGAGAAGTTTGGTTCTGATTTCTCAGATCATTCGACTGTAGCAGATTATTACAGCCACTGGATGAACTTCTATCTAAAAAATCAGTACAGACTTATCGTGCTGGAATATGCCAAGACATTTTACCCGAATCTGGACAAAACTCAGATGATAAAGTATGTCCGCATGAGAAAAAACTCAGGATATACTGTTGATCTTGATGATCCGGATGAGGTAGTTGCAGATGCTCTTGGTGGTGTTTCAGAAAGGTCTGTTAAGAGCCTGCGTACTGCATTTGCAGAGTTTGATGACTATTATCTGTTAACAGACACGTCATCAAAAACAGATCCGGCAGTGCTTCATGAGAAGCATGAAATGTCTCTGGCATCCTCAAACGCTGTCATGACGGTAATTCAGTCTTTGTCTGACAGAGACCGTACAATTGTTATCGGCACTTTTGTTGACCAGAAAGACTGTCGAACCCTTGCTGACGAGATTGGCTGTTCTAAGTCAACAATTTCTTACGTTACAAATAAAGTAAGAAATCAGTTGCTTGCAATGGTATAAACTAAAGAAGAGACCAATTAAGGTCTCTTCTTTTTGTTCATTTATTATAGATCATCATGATCCTCGTATTCAGTTGCATCATTTTCAATATCATCAAATTCCTGCTGATGATCTTCTCTGTAGTTATCAGCGATTGCATGCATTTTGTCCATATCAAGACCAGTTCCTTCAAACACAGAGTCAATATCAATGTTTGCAAGCAGTTTTTCAGACGCATCTATTTCAGATAAGTTCTCACATCCGGCAAATGCGCCATTGCCAATATTTTCAACACTGTCTGGAATAAAAAGGTTTGTAATTGACTTGCAATCCCTAAAAGCATTACAGCCTATTGATTCCAAGTCATTTGACAGTTTTATTTCTTTTAGATTTTTATATCCTGCAAACGCATCATCATCTACTCTTCTTTCGTTGCTAAGGTCTATTTCTTCCAAAGCAAGTTTTTCAGACAGTTTTATATTGCCTAAATTATCGGTGTTGCCAAACGCATCCGGCCCCAGCACATTCTGAGTCACTTCTCCTTTTACTTCTGGTATCTTATCCGGAATATCCATGCCTCTTAAATCGGCGATTCCATCAAAAGAATGAATGTTTAATGACTTCTGGGCATTCTGAACACTCTCCATTGCTTCCTGTACTTTATCTTTATCTTTTTCTATTTCAGGTAGTTTATCTGAAAGTTTTATTCCTCTTAAGTTGTTTTCATGTTTTATTGTAGACATCATCTTATCCTCCTATTTGTTTTATACTACTACATATATGGGTTTTATACAATGAAAAAGAAAGCAGCATTACTGCCACTCTCTTTTATCTGTTTACCTGAATATCTGCTCAAGTATCTTTTTGACACTCTCTTCATCCAGACAATCTGTTCTCACTGTCAGGTCACAGAGTTTTTCATTCTTGAGTTCCTGTTCCATTGAAAGCAGTCTGTTTTTCTTTTCGATAATGGACATGCTTTCTCTTGACAGAATATCAAGAATCATGTTTTCCCTGTGAGCTTTACAGAACACCAGTGTAACAGGATAGCTTCGTTTGAGAGCCATTGCCCCGCACATGTCAACAGCAACAATCACATTTCTGCCATTTCCAAGATTTTCATCAATTTCAGCTTTTGACAGACTGTATTTTCTGCCAGCATAATATGTGGAAACAATCTGTTCATCACTTCCATCAGTATCACCTGACTTGACAATAGCGCTGTTTGTCTTTGCTGCAAGCATTTTTGCAAGCAGTTTCTTATTACTGCCGCTTGGTCCGACAAGTGCAATTATTGACGGCTGTTCAAGTTTGATGAACGTGTCAACATACGAATTCTTTATCTGGTCAACAAGCACAAGGAATTCCTCATAATTGTTAACAGAAAGTATGCCTGACAAATCCCTGTTCCATGGCTGTCTGAATACGACCGGGAATTCTGCACAGCTTTTAAGAATATTGTGAGGCGCGTCATCAAGCATGATGTCAAATTTCACAAGGTTCTTTGCTGCACCCATCAGGATATGGTCATCAGGAAAATCAGGAAATGCTTCCTTAATCTGCTTTGCCCTGAAAGACATCCTTTCAGGCGGTATCGCTGTCATGATATACACGTCAGCTTTCTGCCTGAGCATACGCATGAACATCTTTGTACACGCATCGACTCTCTGTCTCTCATACACACGGTCATCACTGTAGTATAGTGACACCATTTTTGCTGCATCACAGGTGTCATACCCCCATGCAGTAATGTCTTCCTTTGTATATGCAGTACCACGTTCCTTGTTGCAGAGCTCACAGGCAATGTTAACAAAACCTGCCAGCACATCATCGAAATCTACTCCTATTTTAATCATAAGCTTATCCTCCTTTATTTTGTTTTATGATTAATTAACTACGCAATAGAGATGGATTTTAAGCGTAAAAAAAAGACCAGCAAATGCCAGTCTTTCCTTCTGTTACTCTACTATCTTTATCTCTTTTCCACAGTAAGGACAGTATTTAAGCTTGTCCATGTTTTTAGGCATCCGCCAGTAAGGATTATCTGCGTCATGATATTTTGGACAGATAGTACGGTAATCGTACTTAATCCATTCACAAAAGTTATCCTCTTCGAGTTTTGGTATAACTTCATTAACAGCTTCCATAAATATGCCTTTTCTGATTTTATCATCGGCAATTTTATTAGCATGAACAATAAGTCTAAAACTCATTCTTACTGCATTCAGATATTCTGTATAGTCATGCCAGTAATCCGAACTCATTGCTGGAAATTCTATACTGGAAATTTCATTTTCATAAAAAATTTTCATCCAATTTTTATTCTGTTTAATAGAATCTTTTATGAAAGTTTCAAGATCAATATTGGTGGTAATAAGTGTTATCTTCAAGCCACATTCTTTAAGTGCTAAAATGCTTCTGCCATCAATAAGTATAGAAGCTTCTGATGAATACCTGTGTTCTTGGAGAAATTGATATGCCCTGTCAATAAATTCCTGAACGGTGCATTCTTTGCTGTCAGATCTCATCATTATGGCTGAATTAGGAAATAATCCCCTTTCTGCATAAGGAACATCCCTGTAATAAGATGTAAGTTCTCCAAATTCCTTAGATAATTTTAGCTGTGATCTTATTTCTTCGCTCATTCCAGCTCGTATCGTTTCTAAATTAATCAGTAACGCTTTAAGTGTCATAATGTTTTCCTCCTTGTATTATTATTTTGTATGACACAATAAATATGGTGTTTATAGGTAGAAAAGAGAGATAGTTTGTTTGCTACCTCTCTGTATTCATTATCCGGTTTATGTTTTTCTTACATATATCCTTTTGCCGCACATTGTCTGTAGAATAATTCCCTGTATTCAATGAATGTGTCCTGTACATATAGTTTCTTATGCCACTTGTAGCCCTTGAGTGCACCTGCTTTGTTTATGATACTGCACATATCATTGATGTTAAGACGTTTCATTGCTTTTACAAGGTCATCCCTGAAAATGGTTACTCCGTCAATAATACATTCTCTCCAGCCTCTGCTTGCAATGATTACTTTAAACCACTTGCGTACATTTTCTGCATTGTCAGTTATCGTTTTTACATTACAGCCGTCAAAGTCGTCTTTGAGCTTGTCAAACATTGTATCAATGCTGTCAACTGGTTCATACATTACTGGGTATGTATCATGTGCTTCAGGAACTGATGACATTAATCCGTGAAGGTTGAAAGAAAAATGTCCATTCTCCACTGCACGCATCATATGTTCAATGTCATATACTGCAGCTTTAAGTTCCGGATCATATGAATACTGGTCAGCTAAATAATCAAGTCCTGACAGCGCCTGCTCCAGAAGTGATTTGTCTGTCATATGATACAGCATGTCCTTTGTAATTTCTGTTACACGCTTCATGTTGCCTTCCATTATTATGTTTAAATATGAAAGGAAGCTTAAACCATAAGAGTGTTTTACTTCATCAACGTAACAAGTGTTATCGTCAGAATAATCTTTTTCCTCAAAGAATATTGACACTGACATCTTGATGTTATGATTCTTGATAATCACTTCCATGATGCTACTGTGATGATATGACATATCTTCACGGTCATTATCGTCATCATCAAATGCCAAGTCATCATCCTGTTTGTCAGTTTCTTCTATTTCAAAGTCAATTCCGTCAGTGTGAACAATATTGCATGATGTCTTATTCTGGCCAGCTTCATTCCATAAATCATCTATGTTAGTAGAAGCGCTTCTCTCAACAGTACTCTTGTCAACAGCGATCTGCTTATCTGAAGTGTCATGTATATACTCATTTACATCCACATGGCAATTTTTGGCACTTTTTTTGCAAACATAATAACGGTTGATGTCAAACATTCCCCAGTCCACATCTTCAAGCTTTTTGATGACACCATTTGTATGCCCACAGAAATATTTACTTGCAATTCTCTTTACAGTTCTTAATGCCACGCCTGTAAGACATACAACCTCGTTGTATGTCTTACAGCTTAAGATTGCATGGACAACCATCTTATCCCTTGCAAGCTTCTTCTTTAATGTTTCAATCTTCTTTAATTCCCTGCTCTCCGCTGTTTCAAACTTAAACTCTGCAGCTTCTCTCTCATTTAAGTTCAGTGAATTCATGATGTATGCGTTTGTAAAACAGTACGCTGCACCATTTCCCTTTGAGCTTCTGATAATACCTCTGATTTCAGCTCTGTCAATTCCATAGTCAGCAAAACTCCAGTTAAACTCCTCAAGGGCTGCTGCAGCTTCACTTTCATCCATATATAATTTGACAGTGTTATAATAGATAAAGCATAACTGGTGATGATAACCCTGCCAGTCTTTTCTTGATGCCTGAAGTCTTCTGAGTTTGTCTGCACGCGACTGGCCAAGGCCTTCAACATTCCTCATGTCTTTATTTACTTTCTTTTTCTGCTTCTTTGTAGGTTCAAATCCACAGATGTCGGCAATCTGGCTCAGGGAATATCTTGCATCCGGATTAATCTTTATATTTCTTCTGTATGCACGCGCATTGTAATTGTATGTTCCCGGGAGTCCGCACAGACGAGCAGCATCCTTTACACCCTTGTCCACTGACAGCATTACACCATTATATTCATTTAACAGTTTTTCAATAAGCTTAATCATTTTGTTGTAAAGACTTTTATGAAACTTAATCTGTCTCTCAGTATTTCCATGAGCAGCAATGCTTCTGTCATACAAAAATAACAGACCTATTCCACGTCCTGAGTCTGTCATTGCTGTATAGTTGCAGAGTCTTCCCTCTTTAATGGCATCGTTAATAACACTCACGGTGTTGATTTTTGCCTGTACTATCTCATCAGGCTTTAAGTTATGTCCGTCAATGTCGATAAAAATGCCATTAATTGCAAAAAGGTTGCTGTTTTTTCTCTTAACTCCAGAAAACGAATTAACTGTTACATATGTATTGCCGTTATTAACAGTTGAAACAAGGGCTTCCGTTCTGCTGGACGCACTTGTCCTTTTAACCTTTTTTCCTGCTATGCTGTATTTAATTATATTTCCGCATTCAGGTCCCCTGCACAGCAGATTTAGAAATGCTGTCTGCTCAGCAACCAGTGATGTTTCGCTAATCATTCAAATACCTCAATTACACAAAATTCCTATATATTAGTAATATTCCAAACGGCGATTTTGTCCAAAATCTATCCAAAATCACTTGTGCTTAATAAAGAAACACTCGTCTATCCACGTCTTTCTTTCTACAATAAATATGAGTTTTGATAAGTGAACGGTAATAATTTCATTCCGCAAAAAAAAAGAGCAGTCATATGACTACTCTTTTTGTGTTTAGCTCCTTTTAAGAGAATAACGTTGCCTGAACAGAGTTCTTGACAAGTGCTTCGTACTCAGCCTTTTCCTTTGCGGTCATAGGTCTTGACTTAGCATTCATGTCAATGTTACTGTCATCATCCACTGCTTTGGCAGCTTTCTGTGCAGCTCTCTTCTCACGCGCCTTTCTGTTTCTCTCCTGACGACGCTCTTCCTCACGGATAGCTTTCATTGGATCGACTGGCACGTATGACTTAAGCTCAGGATCGACTATCTCATACAGTTCCTTGAGGAATCTGTTATAGATGTCACCATTCTTCTCGTCAGTACAGAACTTGTACTGGCCGGTTACGAACAGTTTTTCCTTTGCTCTTGTCATTGAAACAAAGAGCAGACGTCTCTTCTCTTCAACCTCATCCTGATGTCTTCCATAGAGGTATCTCTTGGAATCATAGCTTGAAATTGAATTGAAGATTACCTTCCACTCAAGACCCTTTGAAGAATGAGCTGTTGTTAGCGCAACGCCCTCGTACTTCTGGTCCATCTTAAGCTCTGTATTCTTACCAAAACGTTTGAAATTCTGAATGAACTGAAGCTCAGACGGAAGATCCTCGTTTTCATAGACCTGCTCTAACCATTTCTGGTAGATTTCATCTACTTTTTCAGGATCCAGCGCCTCAAGCATGTCGTGAAATGTTTTCTGCTGGAAATTAAATGCAGCATTATCAATTCCACTAAATGTTGAGCGAAGCTCCTCTATCTCCTTGTTAATCTCATCATCAGTGAGTTCTTCAAGGATTTTGCCATCATACTTCGCTACAAGGTAGTTGAAATATGATTGAGTTGCTTCCGGCTCATAAAAAGCATCTGCCAATGATATTGCTGCCAGAACTCTGCTGTTTTCAATGACCTTTACCGGGGCCATCATTACCCAAGGAATTCCTTCCTTTGAAAATGCGGCTGCAAATTTCATCAACTCCTTTTTAGAGAATGTGATGATTGCAATGTCTTCCGGCTTATAACCATCTCCAAGCAGCTTCTTGATGTTGTCAGCGACGTATTTCTGCTCATCAGGCTCATTGTAAAATCCCCTAACTGAAACAGCTCCGCCAGCGCCTTTTGCTGCAACAAGTGGCTTGTCAATACGATTGACATTAAGCGCAACCAGCTTATTCGCAAGGTCAATTATCTCCTCATATGAACGGTAGTTCTGTGTCATAAGAAGAGATGTTACCGGTTTGCCAAGCTTCTCCTGAAAGTGGATCATGTTGTCAGGATTGGCATTACGGAAACCGTAGATACTCTGGTTATCGTCACCGATTACCATAATATCCTTAACTGTCGGGCAGTCTGCAAAGAGCTTAATGAACTCCATCTGAATGTCTGATGAGTCCTGAAACTCGTCAACAACGATGTGTTCAAATCCGAATTTTGCAAGCTGGTCCGGATGCATGTCAAGTACTGACAGTGCCATTGGCTCCTGATCTGCAAACGTAAGCAGTCCCTGTGATGTGAGAATCTGCTCATACTCCTGATACAAATCTACCAACTGCTCAATGCTCTGATCAGACATGTATTTGTACAGGTTTGCTGGTCTAAGGAACTTGTTAGCAAATTCCTCTGTTGCTCCCGGCTTGCTGAAGTCAATTCTGCTTGACTTTATCAGTTTAAATACTTTGATTGCGATTGTAAGTGCACCATACTGGGACTCAACTGCAACGTTATAATTCAAACCGTCAACCTTGTCACGGGTTATGAGTGGCAGAATTCCCATTGCCTCTCTTGTAGGATTTGTGTCTACAACGATAGGTGTCTTGAGAAATCCTAAATCATTGTAAAACTCCTTTACCAAATCCATTGCAAATGAATTGAATGTCATGGTAGGAATTTTCTCGGGATCAATCTCGTAGCCCTCTGTTAAGAACGCTCCTGCAAGACGTGTCCTCATCTCTGCTGCAGCCGCGTCAGTGAAAGTAATGAGTAAAAACTTGCTGAGTAAGTGCTGTACCCATGCGTCTTTCATTGCCTTTGTAATTTCTCTTTTTTCCATAATAATTTTTCCTCCTTT
>ENA-OZMQ01000659-OZMQ01000659.1-human-gut-metagenome-genome-assembly--contig:-NODE-659-length-8234-cov-4.353955_pt1 | contig 8234 bp, 6 predicted proteins | sample MGYA00244189_ERZ653813 | MGnify/ENA primary metagenome ERZ653813 (study PRJEB26926, sample SAMN06164526) | human gut metagenome | biome: ENVO:00009003; feature: ENVO:2100002; material: ENVO:00002003...
CCAGTTCCCGGTAAAGGATATTTCTATTTCTTTTGCTTCAAAAGGTGTATTCCCCAGTTTGGACAGTTGCGTTTTCAGATTGTCCGTCTGTGGAGTGCGGGCAAGTTCTTTCTCACGAGGGAGAGTGATTGTGACGCTATTATCATCTTCATCAGTCAATGTCAGGGAGAAACCAAAATTATTGTCGGCAAGCAAGATTTTCACTGCGATCTTTCTTTCGGTAGATTTGCGGGAAAGGATTCGCTCAAATTCCTGGTCGAAATTACGATATAATGTGGTACGAGGCTTGATGCGAGGCATTTCCTGTGGATATAGTTTGTTGCTGTCCACCCGGTTGATGCGGAATCCCTGTAAACGTCCCTGTTCGTCGATATAACAAACACCGTCTCCATTGTTAAAGGATTTAAGTCCGGCAACTGTCAGATAGTTGCCCCGGACCTCTTTCATGGTTCCCATCTCTTCACCCAGCGACTTAGGAGTGTCGAAAGAGAAAATCTCTTTATCACGTCCATTCAGGAAATAATGCGTGAATCCACGACTGAAACTCTTATCGAGTTGTGGTTTAAATTCGAAACTACACGTACCCGAAGAAGCACGTACATATTCCGGACGACGGGCAAAGATCGCATCCAGTTTCTGGCGATAAGCGGCCGTCACATTCTTCACATAAGATACGTCTTTCAGTCGTCCCTCTATTTTAAATGAAGAAGCTCCGGCATCCAGTAGTTGCTCCAATTCGTCGCTTTGATTCATATCTTTCAGGGAAAGCAGATGTTTGTCTTTGACAATCACTTTCCCGTCCGCATCTACCAGACTAAAAGGCAGACGGCAGAATTGTGCACACTCTCCACGATTGGCACTACGACCGAAACAGGCTTGACTAACATAGCATTGCCCGCTATAACTGACACAAAGAGCACCATGTACAAATACTTCCAAAGGTACTTCCGGACAGCTTTCATGAATCTTCTTTATTTCACGCAACGATAACTCCCGCGCCAACACCACTTGACGGAAACCTGCTTCCCAAAGGAACTTCACTTTTTCCGGCGTACGATTGTCCATCTGCGTACTGGCATGAAGTGGTATCGGAGGAAGATTCAGTTTCGTGATTCCCATATCCTGTACAATCAGTGCATCGACACCAATCCGATAAAGTGCATGAATCATCTCCTCCGTCTCTTTCAACTCTTCTTCTTTCAGAATCGTATTGACCGTGACATAAATACGTGCATTATACAAATGAGCATGCTGCACCAATGCTTCAATATCTTCCAATGAGTTCACAGCTGCCGCACGGGCACCGAATTTCGGAGCACCGATATATACAGCATCTGCACCATGGTTGATAGCTTCAATACCACATTCCAGGTTTTTCGCCGGAGCGAGAAGTTCTATTTTACGCTGCTTTATCATTGAATATCGTTGATGTTGTAAGGTGTTTCCTGATAAACAAAGTAGTTCAACCAGTTGGAGAACAACAAATTGGCATGAGCACGCCAACGTACCAACGGACCTTTTTCAGGATCATCGTCTACATAATAATTGCGGGGAATCTCTATTGGCAGGCCTTTATCCAAGTCACGGCGGTATTCCGTATCCAGTGTCAGCGGAGAATATTCAGAGTGTCCCGTGACAAAGAACTCACGTCCGCCCCGTGCCATCGCCATATAGACACCGGCCTCTTTCGATTCGGAAAGCAACGTCAGTTCCGGAACTTTCAGAATATCTTCCCTGCGCACTTCCGTATGACGGCTATGCGGCACATAGAAACAATCGTCAAAACCACGGAAGATGGAATGGAAAGGTTCCAGTACACGATGCTCAAAGATGCCGAACATTTTCTCTTCCAACGGATATTTAGGAATTCCATAATGATGATACAATCCGGCCTGCGCAGCCCAGCATATATATAAGGTAGAAGTGACATGCGTACGTGCCCAATCAAAGATTTCCGTAATCTCATCCCAATAGGTCACTTCTTCGAAGTCCATCTGTTCTACAGGAGCTCCGGTGATAATCATACCATCATACTTCTCGTGACGCATCTGGTCGAAATCCGTATAGAACGTTTTCATGTGTTCTATCGGTGTATTCTTCGACGTGTGGCTCTTGATCTTCATAAACGAAATCTCCACCTGAAGAGGTGTATTCGAAAGTAAGCGCACCAAGTCTGTTTCCGTTGTAATCTTCAACGGCATCAGGTTCAGAATCACAATCCGTAGCGGACGAATATCTTGCTGCGTAGCGCGGGAAGTGTCGATCACAAAAATATTTTCTTCCTTCAAAAGCTCTATCGCAGGTAGTTTATCGGGTAAATTTAAAGGCATAATCGCTATATATTAGTAATTTGAGTGCAAAAATACGAAAAATATAGCAGATTATAGGGAGGTTGCTTATTTAGAAGACGTACAAATTAAGTCAATTTAATCATCGAAGCATAACAACTAATCAATAAAAGCCTTATTTTTGCCGAAGAAATTAGTACTAATAATTTAAATCTTAGAAAAATGGCTTACGTAATTAGTGACGATTGTATTGCTTGCGGAACTTGTATCGACGAGTGTCCGGTTGGCGCTATCTCTGAAGGTGATATCTATCATATCGACCCTGAGACTTGCACAGATTGTGGTACTTGTGCAGATGTTTGTCCTTCTGAAGCAATTCATCCGGGAGAATAATACAATCCCAGTATCAAAAACAAAAGCGTGGGCAGATAAACTGCCTGCGCTTTTTTATATCCCCCACGTAAGATTCAGTACCTTCAAACCCTTCATTGTTATTTTCTATATACGGATAACACATTAGTTCACAGACATGAACACTTTGTTCCATAAGTAGAAAACAAAGTGTTCATACTGTAGAAAACAAAATGTTCGTACAGTATAAAACAAAGTGTTTATACTGTATGGAACAGAGTGTTCGCTATAATGAAACAAAGTATTTGCCATAATGAAGCAGAGTGTTTGCCATAACAAAACGAGCAGTCCGCTTTGATGAAACGAACTGCTCGTGACAGCATGACAGATGTCTTGCTAAAATAAGTTTGTAGAAGAAGTTAGAATCACTCCAGATTAGCCAGTGCTTCTTTTATACGACGGATAGCTTCAACTATATTTTCATCGCTGGTTGCATAACTCATACGAATGCATTCAGGAGCTCCGAAAGAAGCACCGCCTACGCAAGCCACATGAGCCACTTCCAACAGATACATGGCCAAATCATCTGAATCATTGATTTTACGTTCGCCGGCAGATTTACCGAAGAATGAATCGCATTTAGGGAACAGATAGAAAGCACCTTCCGGTACATTCACCTCGAAACCCGGAACTTCCTTGGCCAACTTTACAATCAAATCACGACGACGCTCGAAAGCCTTGCGCATTTCCTCCACCGGAGCTTGTGTACCCGTATAAGCAGCCTCAGCAGCCTTCTGAGATACAGAACAAGGACCGGAAGTATACTGTCCCTGCAATTTATTGCAAGCCTTCACAAGCCATTCCGGACCTGCAATGAAACCGATACGCCAACCAGTCATTGCATATGCTTTGGAAACACCATTCACAATGACCGTACGCTCTTTCATTTCGGGAAATTGCGCTATGCTCTGATGCTTGCCGATATAGTTGATATGTTCGTAAATCTCATCGGCAATCACAACAACCTGCGGATGCTTTGCCAATACTGCGGCCAGGCCTGCCAACTCCTCCTTGCTGTACACCGAACCCGTAGGGTTAGAGGGAGAGCAAAGAATCAGCGCCTTTGTCTTCGGGGTGATGACAGCCTCCAGCTGTGCAGGTGTTATCTTAAAGTCCTGGTCGATACCGGCAGGTACGATAACCGGCGTACCCTCAGCCAACTTTACCATTTCCGGATAACTGACCCAATAGGGAGCAGGCACAATTACTTCGTCACCCGGATTTACCAATACCAGGATTGCATTGCAAACCGACTGCTTGGCACCATTGGCGCAAGAAATTTGTGCGGCGGTATATTCCAGACCGTTTTCCTTCTTCAACTTCTCTACAATTGCATTACGCAAGGCAGGATAACCCGGCACTGGAGAATAGCGAGAAAAGTTATCGTCTATCGCCTTTTTCGCAGCCTCTTTAATGTGGTCGGGAGTATTGAAGTCCGGTTCTCCCACACTCAGGTTAATTACGTCTACGCCTTGAGCCTTCAGCTCTGCGCTCTTTTGAGACATAGCCAGTGTCGCAGAAGGCGACAAACTGTTTAAACGATCTGATAATTGGTTCATTTTGTTACTATTTAATGATTGTTACGCAAATCCGGTTGCAAAATAAGCGATTTTCTTTGATATAAGAAAACAAAAAGACAGTTACTTATTGAAATGAAGTGTATGTCCCATACGTTCTTTCTTGGTACGGAGATAACGCTCGTTGTATGGATTCGGAGTAGTCTCAATAGCTACGTTCTCCGTTATTTCCAAACCGTAAGCCTCCAACCCCACACGCTTCACGGGATTATTGGTCATCAGCCGCATTTTGTGTACTCCTATCTCACGAAGAATCTGGGCACCTACACCATAATCACGCTCATCTGCCAGATGTCCCAGGCAAATATTAGCTTCTACAGTATCCATGCCTTCTTCCTGCAATTTATATGCTTTCATTTTTTCCATCAGACCAATGCCGCGACCTTCCTGATTCAGATATACAACTACCCCCTTACCGGCTTTCTCTATCATCTCCATTGCCTTATGCAGCTGCTCGCCACAATCACAGCGTTTGGAATTGAATATATCACCAGTGGCACAAGAAGAATGTACACGCACCAGAATCGGTTCATCCAATTCCCAAGTACCCTTGAACAAAGCTACATGCTCCAAACCGTTCGACTTCTGGCGGAAAGGAATCAAACGGAAATGACCGTGGTCTGTAGGCATATCCACTTCCACTCCTTTTTCTACAATAGACTCCTGCTTCAAACGGTAGGCAATCAAGTCACGGATGGAAATCAATTTCAAGCCAAATTCATCTGCCATTCTACGCAATTCGGGCAAACGAGCCATTGTACCATCCTCATTCATTATTTCCATAAGGGCTCCCGCCGGATAAAGTCCAGCTAAACGTGCCATATCAATAGCCGCCTCCGTATGTCCAGCACGGCGCAACACACCTTTCTCCTGGGCATACAACGGATTAATGTGGCCAGGACGCCCGAAAGTGGCCGGAGTAGAAGCCGGATCGGCCAACGCCTGGATAGTAGCAGCGCGGTCTGCCGCAGAAACGCCGGTACTACAGCCTTCCAATTTATCAACAGTAACTGTGAAGGGAGTACCCAATACAGAAGTATTATCCGATACCTGATGCGGCAAATCCAGTTCCTTGCAACGCGAAACTGTAATTGGAGCACAAAGCACACCGCGGGCATGCTTCAACATAAAGTTTACTTTCTCCGGTGTAATCTTCTCTGCTGCAATTATCAAATCACCCTCATTCTCACGGTCCTCATCATCCACAACAATCACAAAGTTACCGGCTTTGAAGTCTTCAATGGCCTCTTCTATCGTATTCAACTTTACATTTTCCATAATCTATTTTGTTTTTATTTATTCTGATCTCTTTCTATGATTCCAATCACATCTTCATTTGTCTTGATAATCCGCTCCATATCCTTATTCAGACGGATACGGAATGCCCAGATACGGAAATAAAAGAACAAGCCTATCGGGAAAACAATACCGCAGAGCAAGTTTAACCAATAGTTGCGGAACGGACGGACATGCGCATGGACGGGGATGACCGGATAGGTGTTCAGTGCAGTCAATAAAGTAACGGATCTTGTATTCGACATCTCATCTATCAGACTCTCCAAACGTTCGTTAATATCTTCCACTGCCTCATCCTGGCTATCAGTCATCCACAATTTAAAGTAATTGGGAGCACGTTTCAACCCCTTTCTATCAGCATATTCACGACAGTCTACGGACAAAGCCTTCAGTTCTTCCGGAATACGTGTATAATCAGGGTCATGGATGATTACTTCCTTACGGAACAGATGGCGTACACTGCGAATGCCCACAACCTTCTTGAACCAATTTATATAGGCATCAGCATTCAATACCACTGAATCATTGTTGGATTTATATGTTAGGAATGCACCCAATGGGGCCAAGACAGCGGTACTGGTCCACATACCCATCCAGACAACCCACTGCCCGTCACGGGCCATCTTATACCCTGTATTGTTGATGATGTAATAGATAATAAAAATCAATACAGAAACCACCACCGGCATTCCCAAGCCTCCTTTACGGATAATTCCTCCGAGTGGCGCGCCAATAAAGAAGAAGATGAGACATGCCAGAGAAAGAGTCAGTTTCTCATGCCAGGAAGTCATGTGCCGTCGAAGGCTGCTTTCAGTCTGCGATATATTAAAGCTCTTAAAACTCCAGTCACTCCCCGCACTCTCTGCACGGCTGACGGCCGTGGATATAACCTTCTGTTTCTGCATCAGTGTAGCCACATTGTAGAGGCTGTCTACATTGTACTCCCCTAAATAAGCCTTTTCAATCTTCAATGTATCCTCTTTAGACAAGCCGGCTGTCACCTTATAAGTTCCTGCCATAGCTTCTTTATAATAACCACGCCCCACACTGTCATTCTGCAATTTCATGGAGTCAATGTCCGCCTGCAGCATTTTCATATCCTTACTGTTGGACTGATTACTCATGATACCTGCATCCACCATATTGAAATCCGAATTGAACTCAATGATTGCATGCTTTTCGCGGAATGTCTCACGCCGGTAAGGCACATTCCTTTGGTTCATGTTCTGCGATTTCAAATTCTCAAACTGCTCACCACTGTATAAATGCAAATATAAATGCTGTTTGTCAGCCGTCATCTCCAGACGTCCCGAATCAGACTTGATAATTTGAGCATTCTCAAAACCTTTCTCAAAATTATATATCAGTACGTCATACAGCATACCAGTTTTGCGGTTCTTATGCTTCACATACAGATTATAACCATCTATTTCATCGTAGAACACACCTTCAGGAATATCCACTTCGGGAGATTTCTGCTTCATGGAAATAAGCAAAGTCCATAATTTTGTTTGGGCTTTTGGTCCTATGACATTTTGGAAATAGAAAGAGACACAACAGATGAAACAAATAAAGATAATCAGGGGCCGCATGATTTTCAATAAAGAAATACCGGCTGCCTTCATGGCAAGTAATTCAAAACGTTCTCCGAAATTTCCAAAGGTGATAAGGGCAGCCAGCAGAATAGCCAGCGGCAACGACGCAGGTACCAACGAAAGCGCAGAATAAAAGAAAAACTGTGCAAGGACAGTCATCTCCAATCCTTTTCCTACCATTTCGTCCACATACCTCCATAAAAACTGCATCATAAAGATGAAGAGGCAGATGAAGAAAGTACCCATAAAGAGCATGCAAAAGCTCTTCAAAACAAATATATCTAACTTTTTTATGCGCAGCATTTTACTCGTTTCATGCAATGAGAGCACAAAAGTAGTACAAAAAAGGGAGTACGGGAAATTTTTAATCTAAAGTTAACTAAAAACCACAAGTTCTTCGCAAAGTATCCACTTGCGATTCCCATAATTCACGCGAATCACCCACCTCGTCTATATCGGCAAAGTCTGTTATCTCCAATACGAAATCATTGGTCAACTCATTGTTTGTCATCTTCAGTTCAAAGTATTCTCGCTCGTTCTCATCGTCCAGCCAGCGGAAGCGGATGAATGAATACGCCCGCACGGCAATAATCTCGGCATCACGTTTTTCTGTTTTTCCCCAAAAAAAGGTTACTGTTTTATCGTCTGACTGAACCCTATCAGCAAACCAGCCCTCCAAACCAGTAGGGGTACTTATCGCTGCCCAAAGAATACTTTTAGAAGTCGCATTCAAGAGATATTCCAAATGTATTTTCTTTCTTTCCATAGTCTATTCTGCTTTTTATTGCGCCAGCCAAGATAAATACTTTTTTCTAATTACAGAAAATAAATCATCAAATTTATTTATATCTCCCTTTCCATACACCCCTAATTCATTGATAATGTTATACAAATACGTTTAATAAAAAGTACTGCAAACCACTTCAGCACCCTATCAGCAAAAGAAAAAGCAGAAAATATCCATAAAAGTTTTGGCAATTTAAATAAAAGCTATATCTTTGCACCCGCAATCGAGAAATGATGGCGGGATAGCTCAGCTGGTTAGAGCGCATGATTCATAATCATGA
>ENA-OZMQ01000666-OZMQ01000666.1-human-gut-metagenome-genome-assembly--contig:-NODE-666-length-8158-cov-4.639886_pt1 | contig 8158 bp, 6 predicted proteins | sample MGYA00244189_ERZ653813 | MGnify/ENA primary metagenome ERZ653813 (study PRJEB26926, sample SAMN06164526) | human gut metagenome | biome: ENVO:00009003; feature: ENVO:2100002; material: ENVO:00002003...
TACGAGATTAGCTGCAGTCTCGTGGGCTCGGAGATGTGTATAAGAGACAGGGTCAATCCAGCCACTCCAGAGCTCAAGAGCACGATAGCCGCAACTCCAAGGATGTTTTTTGTTGTCTGTTTCATACTATTCTTCCTATTCTTTAAATTGTTAATATTCAAGTTTCGTTTAACATTACGACGTTAAAATAACGACAAAAAACGTTCAGTTATTCCGCTTGTCACTCTTTTTTGTTCTCTTTTAACAGAGGATATTTAGGGCTTAACAGCGGTTAACGGCAAAGACTGACAAATTAGCATTTATGTACGATTGCTGACTGTTAAAGAACTGACAGATAGAGCATAAAAAGACGCATCACCCGTTGCGGCCGAAACGGATGATGCATCTGTTTTTAGAGGGCAGATAGTACCTTAATAATTCAAGTAATCAATGTCCATGTGGTAGTCCCACTGTGGGAAGTAGAGGTTACCTCCCTCCCACTCCACCTCGCCACGCTGAAAGTCGACAGTCTCGCTGCGGGGATACTGCTTTTCGGGCTGTAGCGGCATGCCGTAATCAGTGTTCACAATCATGCGCCAGGAGTCGATACCACCCAGGAAGAAATATTCTTCGTCGGCATTGCAGGCAAAGGCAGGAATGCCGAATGACTGGTCGACAGGCACCCAACCCACACCCTCAAAATAGACTTCTGCCCAATCGTGCAGATTCCATGCACGGGGATGCATCATGAAGCCGCTCTGGAAATGTGCGGGAATTCCACTGATGCGGCAAAGCGTAATGAACAGCAGGCTGACTTGGCCACAGTCTCCGTGACGGTTGTCCAACACATATTCCGGGATATTCTCAATGGTGGAATATTCGCGTGCAGAAGCCCACGGGAAGTTGTCATTCACCCAACGGAAGATACGTTTGGCTTTCAAGTAGGGGTTGGTTTCACCGGCTGTCAATTTGGCAGCAAGTTCGCGCAAGCGCGGGGAAAAGACGATATGCTTCTCACGCTCGGCAGTATATTCCTTATAAAGAGCGGTCGTCGTATCATAGGGCTGCACGTCTTCCGGCTTCAGATTATGCCATTCGCCGTTGGCGGTAAACTCAAAGGTTTCGGAGAATACGGTAGGTTCGCCTTCGACAGCACGTTTCTCCATGTACAATGTACTGTGACGGCACTCGGGCGACGAAAAGGTGTATTGCGGTTCACTGGCCGAAATGAACTTGACATCCTGCTGCCGGGCCTGGTCCTGACGGGGATAGGGCAACCAGCAACGGATGATTTTCCCGGCAGGTACGGCATTGGTATCCACGGTCAACGTGTAGGTGACGCGCATGCGCTTCGGCTCAACAATGGCCTTGCCCTCCTTCTTCACAGCAGAAATGATTTCGGGCAGGTTCTCCATATTCACTTTCTCGCTGCCACTCGGCGAAGTACCTTCCTTGGCTATCTTGATGTCATAGCAAGTGGAGTCCACACGAAACAGATTAGGTCCGGCATTGCGGAAATAGCGTTTCTCTCCATCCAGCATCATGCACTCCAAAGCTTTGGAGGCTTCCCACTGGCGCATCTGCTCATCGGTCACGTCGGGAATATACTTGCGGATATAGTCCTTCACCTGGGATTCCGTCATACAGAAATCCGTAAGCAGACGTTGGTGCAGGTCGTCCTCCCAATTATAGGGCTTGCTCTCGGGCTTCGTGCTGCATGCAGAAGCCGTCACAAACAGAGCGACGGTATACAATAGCTTTCTCATAACTTCACCACTCCAATACCCGGCAATTCGGGCAACGTTATCTTACCTTTCACAACCTCCATACCCTTGAAACGGTCATTCGCAATCAACAGACTACCGTCCAAGTCAGCAAAGTCCACTGCCGGAGAGAATTGGGAGGCAGCGGTAATGGCACAAGAGGTCTCGGTCATACAGCCTACCATCACTTTCATGTCCAATGCACGTGCCAAAGTCACCATCTTCCAGGCTTCGCGCATGCCGGTACACTTCATCAGCTTGATGTTGATGCCCGTAAAGGCGCCCTTCAAGCCTGCCACATCCTTCAGACGCTGGATGGACTCATCGGCAAATATGGGTAACGGGCTTTGCTGAGCGACCCATGCGATATCGTCCAATTGTTCCTTGGGCATCGGTTGCTCTATCATGACAATTCCTTTTTCGTGCAGCCAATGTATCATATCGAGCGCATGATGTTTGTCTTTCCAGCCCTGGTTGGCATCAATGGCAATCGGAAGGTCCGTCACCGAACGGATGGTCTCTATCATTTCTTTGTCGTTCTCCCGCCCCAGCTTTACTTTAAGGATATTGAACCGGTCGGCACACTCTTTCGTCTTTTCACGCACCACGTCGGCCGTATCAATACCGATGGTGAAAGTTGTAAAGGGAGTCTTCTCCTTGTCCAACCCCCATATCTTATACCAAGGGGCTTGCAACAGTTTGCCCACAAGGTCGTGCAAGGCGATGTCCACAGCAGTTTTAGCAGCGGAATCCCCTGCCGAGAGGCTGTCTATATAAGCTAGTATATCTTCCAGCTGAAAGGGGTCTGAGAATTGGCCGATGACATCCTGCACCTTCTTCAAAAAAGCTAATACACTGTCCATCGTACCTAGTTCGTGTTGCAGGTACGGGGGCATGGAGGCTTCACCATAACCGATAATGCCATCATATTCTATCTCGACCTGAACGTCGGGAGTGGTAGTACGCGAGTAGGTGGCCCCTGTAAAGACATGGCGCAATTTCAGTTCATAGGGGAAGAAACGCAGTTTCATTTTTGGGGTTACACCTGCCCTACTGTTCACGTTGAACAAGGAAGGAGCGTCATTTCCTCCGGCAAATACATGATTGATTGCCATGCCTGAGCCGAGTGCGGCAAAAGCGGCGGTTTTCAGGAAATCTCTTCTGTTTGACATAATTGTGTGTGTATTAAATGTGCCAATATGCTAATGTACTAATATGCCAATGGGCTGCACTATATATACTACGTCATGTTTGCACCGTCACGCCGAGGTCATTGGCATATTGGCACATTAGCACATTATTACATTGAATAAAATGGATTCGTTTCCGTTGTATTGAGCGACGCCTCCTTATTTATATAAGGTAACACGCGCGTAGCGAACAACAGTCTACCGAGATTGTATTCATCGAACAGCTCGTCGTCGGGGCTGAAGCTATTGACGCGCACATCGCCTTGCGAATGGATGAAACGCTTGTTGCCGATATACATGCCGACATGTACCACACGTTCCTTGCGTTCCGGCGTCGCCTTACGCCCGAAGAAAATCAAATCGCCCGGCTGGAGGTTACTGAAATCAGGAACGATATCGATATGCTTGCCCACGTATGCCTGCTGGGAAGCATCCCGCGGAATGATGATGTCGTGCATGAAAAGAACGGTGCGCATGAAGCCGCTACAATCCACCCCTTTGGAGGAAGTGCCAGCCCAAAGATAAGGGATGCCCATCATGCTATGCGCCGTAGCTATAATGCTGGCTGCGTCCTGCTTCAAGGCTGCCCGCCATTTTTTTTCAGGCATAGAGATGGATTTGGAGATATATCCCTGGCGGCCGTCGGGATAAGCCACCTTATAAAAGGCACCTTTTGTCCCCTCCCACTTCAGGCGGTTTCCGGCAGCAACATCAGAGACGGTCTGCGATACCTGGCTGGGCTGTGAGTAGACAAAGCCGTAATGCGAAGTCACCACTATTTTCTCCGCATTGTTCCAAGCGGTCAGCTCTTCCCGCGTGACGGGATGTATGCCTACCCGGTGTACCCATGCAATGTAGTTGTCCGGTGTCTGGATACGGTACCAGCCGTCGCGCTGCAACACCCGCACCGGCATCCCCATCAAGCCTTGCGTCATCATTTCTGAAGAGAAATCCGGGTCTACCCGAAGATTGCACACAGACACATTGACAATGCCATACGTCTTGCCTTCAAGTCCGGTCTCATCCGGAAGCACTTGCAGACAATCCATCACCGCATATCCTTTCTTTGCCAAACCATCCAGCAAAGCCGTCTTTGCTTCTGCCGAAGTGGTGACACCACGCAACATCACATTCTTTCCGGAGAAAGAGTAATCTACATCGAACAAAGCTACGCGCTTGTCCGGTGCAAACTTTTGTTTCAAACTGTCAGCGAGTTGCGCCACCTCTGCAGGGATGGTACGGTCACCCACTTCCGAAGCGACAGCAAAAAGCGGGATTAACAGAAATAAAGGAAAAAGAGAGGATAACTTTTTCATTGGTCAAAAGGATTTGGGGGTTATTACTAATAGCAAAGCTACGAATTTATTCCGAAATAGATACATGTTTTTAAGATAATTAAGGGTAAAGAATGAAGAATGAAGGATTCATCCGTACTGCATCCGCACACTGCACAACAAATTCTTCATCCTTCATTCTTCATTCTTCATTAATATTCCGTATCTTTGTACCCCTATAAAAGCAGTTGGTCGGTCTGTCGCTTGCGCCTTCGTGCGTATGAGGAAAGTCCGGGCAACACAGAGCGTCCCACTTCCTAACAGAAAGCTGTCCGTGAGGGTAGAGTAACGTAGAAGAAAATAACCGCCGTCGCCCTCGGGCTATGGTAAGGGTGAGAAGGTGGGGTAAGAGCCTACCAGTCTTGTGGCGACACAAGGGCTGTGCGTCTTGGGAGTTGTAAGGTCATGTAAACCGACGTTATGAGAGTTGCTCGCTCCATGTCGGAGGGTAGACCGCTAAAGCTTGTATGGTGACATGCGGCTCAGATAAATGACAGACACTTCTTTTAATGAAGAATGGATAATTCCTAATTAGACTTTTTCAGGAACAGAAGAACAGAACCCGGCTTACAGACCGACTGCTTTTTTATTTCTTTTCTCCTATCTGTGATAATCCCCTTTATCTTTAATCAGTATGACCTTCAGTTGGGGGTCTTTCAACATCTGCCGTCCCTTATGTGAAGCCAACAATGCAAGTTGGGTAGTCCGGTGTCTCCAAGTCAGCAAGTCAATGGGACGGTTCAGTTCCTCTTTTATGACAGAATACCACCAGCCCGGAAAAGACAATGCACGAACAGCACCTCCATCAACAATCTTCTGCAATTCAGCAATGCAAGCATCCAGTTCCCTATCGCTCAAATCATTAGGTTTATCAAAAGCTACATAATAAGATGTATAATATCCGTTTTCTGTAAAAAGCCTCAATGCTTCCCAATTGGAACTTTCAATAATCAACTCATCTTTCTCCATACGATAAGTTTCAACCAACTTATTCAATTCAGCGAGTATTTCCGTCTTGTTGCCTGCCTTCAAGTTCTTAATATCCAACCAAATTTTACCATCAGTCTCATTCATATAAGAGAAATAAGGCTCCAGAACCAGATTAAAACTTGTATCCACATCATGCGTCACATCAAACTTCCGGTTTTTCCGAAAAACGACATCAACTTCCACGTTAGGATACTCGTCACCTTGCTCATAAAGTTTTTCTATCGAATTACATCGATGCAGCCATATCTTTTCGGGATAATCATTCATAAGTAGGGCTCCTATAACTAAATTACTCCCCACCCATGCTAACAATACAGCCAACAAAACTACCAGAATTCTCTTTTTGCGCATATTTTCAGTCTTTTTATCTCTAATAAACTTTCTTTCCCGCAAAATACATAAAAAGAATATTCTTAAACAAAACCTCCACTCCATTTCTACCTTTTTATTCGTTTATTCCAGAAATTTTATATAATTTTGCACTTCATATAAACAGAGATCATTGAGAATCCGTTAAAGATAATTCTTTGAACTTACGCTAATTGACATTTTATGAATAGACGTATTGCAGCCTTCTGGAAGTTTCTTACTTACGACATCTGGCGTATTACAGAAGATGAAGTTACGCGAACCACTTTTTCCGTATACAATATCATCAAGACCATCTACCTTTGTGTCAACCGCTTCACCAAAGACCGGATAGTAAACAAAGCCTCGGCACTGACTTACAGCACCTTGCTTGCCATTGTACCGATTCTCGCTATATTGTTTGCCATCGCACGCGGTTTCGGATTCGACAATCTGATGGAAAGTCAGGTTATCAACGGGTTCGGAGGTCCTACAGAAACCACAGAGGTTATTCTACAGTTCGTAAACTCATATCTCTCACAAACCAAAAGTGGAATATTCATCGGCATCGGGTTGATTATGTTGCTGTGGACAGTCCTGAACCTAATCAATAATATGGAAGTCACCTTCAACCGCATCTGGCAGGTAAAAAAGGCGCGCAGCATGTACCGCAAAATAACGGATTACTTCTCCATGCTTCTGTTGATGCCCATTCTGCTGGTAGTGTCCGGTGGTCTTTCCATCTTCATGAGTACGATGGTGAAGAACCTCGAAGACTTTACCCTACTGGCACCCGTCGGCAAGTTTATGGTACGCCTCATCCCCTTCGTACTGACCTGGTTCATGTTTACAGTACTGTACGTCTTTATGCCGAATACAAAAGTCAAACTAAAACACGCACTCATATCCGGTATTCTGGCAGGTACGGCACATCAGGCATTCCAGTTCCTCTACATCAGCAGCCAGTTGTGGGTTTCCCGTTACAATGCCATCTATGGTAGTTTCGCCGCCCTCCCGATGTTTCTGCTATGGTTGCAGGTATCTTGGACTATCTGCCTGTTCGGTGCCGAATTGACCTACGCCGGACAGAATATCCGGAACTTCAGCTTCGACAAGGATGCGCGCAACATCAGCCGTCGCTACCGCGACTTTATCTCCATCCTGATAATGTCCCTCATAGCCAAGCGTTTTGAACAAGACGCCCAACCCTATACAGCCGAGGAGATATCCGAAGAGTGCCAGATTCCCATCCGGCTGACACACGAAACCCTTTATGAATTGCAAGAAATCAACCTCCTGCATGAAGTGGTGACCGATGAAAAAAGTGAAGACATCGCTTACCAGCCTTCCATGGACATCAACAAGATGAATGTGGCCCTCCTGCTGGACAAGCTGGACACACACGGCTCAGAAGACTTCAAAATTGATAAGGAAAATGAATTTAACAGCCAATGGGGAGCATTGCTGAAGGCACGGGAGGAATACTACAAGAATGCAAGCAAGGTGCTGCTAAAGGATTTGTAGTTTGGTTTAAACACGGAGGCACAGAGATTTTTTCTCGTCTATTGGTTTAATCCCTGCACCTCTGTATTCTTCTGCTAATGCTAATACTTATTATAAGATACTGTCTTCTCTTTTGGCTTCCGCGATTTCTTCCGTTTTTCCTTCACCGGATAGCCAATCGTAATATCTAGCAAAAGGCGTTTACCGGCCGGGATACCGACAAGTTTCTTTATCTCCTTCTCATCAAACCAGCCCAAAATGCAGGAACCCAGCCCTTCATTTTCTGCCGCCAACGTGATATGTGCGGCAGCGATACCAATATCAATCAATGGGAAATACTTACCCTTGATTTTTGCACCCAGAAAGGAAGTGGCATTCATGGACTCCTCCACCACCAGAATATGAACGGGAGCATCCTTGGCAAACTTGTTCATCCCCAATCCTGCAGCAGCCTTGCCCACCTTGGCAGACAGCTCCGGTTCCGTAACTACCACGAACTTCCACGGTTGTGCATTGCAGGCGGACGGAGCCAGACAAGCCGCTGCCAATATCCGTTCCAACTTCTCGGGCTCCACAGCACGAGTCATATCATAGGCACGGTCACTCTGACGGGATGCCACTAATTGCAGGAAATCGTTCATAGCGCCGTTACCTTATTTATATTGTATCATGCGACTGATGTACTTACCAATGATATCGAACTCCAAATTCACCACACTGCCCACTTTGAAAGCATGAAAATTGGTATGCTCGAAGGTGTAAGGAATAATGGCCACCTGAAAAGTATCGTCGGTGGGATTACACACGGTCAGGCTGACACCGTTAACCGTTACCGAGCCTTTGTCTACCGTGATGTAGCCGCGCTTTGCCATCTCCTTGTCAAAAGCATACCGGAAAGTAAAGTAATAGCTTCCTTCCGCATCCTTTATATCGATGCAAGTGGCAGTCTGGTCCACATGTCCTTGAACGATATGGCCATCCAGCCGGCCGCTCATCATCATACTACGCTCCACCTGTCTCTTATACACATCTCCGAGCCCACGAGACTGCA
>ENA-OZMQ01000670-OZMQ01000670.1-human-gut-metagenome-genome-assembly--contig:-NODE-670-length-8108-cov-4.673786_pt1 | contig 8108 bp, 8 predicted proteins | sample MGYA00244189_ERZ653813 | MGnify/ENA primary metagenome ERZ653813 (study PRJEB26926, sample SAMN06164526) | human gut metagenome | biome: ENVO:00009003; feature: ENVO:2100002; material: ENVO:00002003...
CAACTCGAATTTCTTTTGTTTAGGGCCTTCGGGCAGCGGCAAGAGCTTCCACATGGAGTTTCGGAGGGCAAAACGGCGACAAACGGCTGCAAAAATCGGTGTTATAATACCTTGATTTTCAGCTAATAGATTTTAACAAACGAGATTTTCGCCTGTTGGCGATTCGTCCTTTTCGGAGTATTTTTGTACCGCGATTGTACCACGCGAGAGGGGTCACACGGCACGACTTTCTTTCAGCAGCGTGCAACAGTTTTCAAGAGCGTGCAATAAATTTCTTCGATAATGGACCGTCAAATTAAACACAATTTAACAGGTCAGCACGGCTATGACCGGGGCATGACCGACAAGCCTTTCCTCACCATCGGGGAAGTGGCGGACATCCTGCAAGTGAGCAGCCGGACTGTGTATAACCTCATTTACAAAGGCACTCTCCGGGCTTGCAGACTGACATACCACATCACAATCATCACCAGGGAGGATTTCTTCCTGATGATTCGGGAGACAACCTACTGCAAGCGGAGCGTGTCAATCTTCGCAAAGCAGGGCAAAAAGACAAAAAAGAAGATGAACGAAGATACACCGAACACCGAAAAAGACCTTTCCCAAAAGGAGGGAAAGGAGAAAGCGAAGGGCAGCCCGAAACGGCAGCTCATTCCGGCGGCTAACTACAAGCAGTCCGTGCGCGACACGTTCACGGACAAAGAGAGTGCCGGGGGCGACCTTTATACGATGGCTGAGATATGCCAAAAGTACAATTATACCTACGGGCGATTTTACAATCTCCGTATGCGCTACTCGATACCCTGTGTCAAAGCCAATGTCACCAAGTGCTTCCCGAAAGCCGAGGTTGACAAGGCTATGGCGCAGGAAGCGGAACGGCTGGGAAGCAACCTGTCGGAACACTGGTATTCCTGTTTCGACATCATGCGCCTGTTCGGGCTGGGCAAGACCCAAGTCCGCAGGTTCGCACTCACCCACGGGGTAAGGACGAAGCGCATCCACGGCAACCGCCTCTACTACCTCAAAGCCGACTGGGACGAGGCGCGTAAGGTGTCGGAGCGAAAGAGCGCAAGCACGAAAGCCAAGAGAGAGCCGGACAATGAATCAGACAACAATCAAAAATCACAACCGATATGACAAACATCTGCACTAAAGTTACTGTCAGGAAGCGACCCATCAAGAACGGTCAGGTGTCGCTTTACCTTGACTTCTACCCGGCTATACGGCATCCCAAGACAGGCAAGCCGACAAGACGGGAGTATCTGGGAATATACATCTATGCCGACCCGAAAGACAAATTCGAGACAGAGTTCAACAAGACCATGCTCCGCAATGCCGAGCTTATCAAGTGCCGCAGAACCGAAGCCATCATCAACGAGGAATACGGATTCCTCGACCGCAACCGCGGCAAGGAGAGCTTTCTTGAATATTTCCGCTCAAAGATGGCGGACGACGACAATTTCAGGAACTGGAACACCGCCTACAAGCACTTCGAGAAGTATTGCTGCGGAAGCTGCACCTTCGATGACCTGACACCGGAGTTCTGCCAGGGATTCCTTACCTACCTGCTGTCGCTCACCACCCAGACTAAGGGCAAGATGATGGCTTCGACCGCCAACAACAACCTTAACAAATTGAAATGCGTTCTCCGCATCGCCTACGAGGAAAGACGCATCAAGGAGAACATCGCCCCACGGCTGAAGCACGCCAAGGAGTCGAGCACGAAACGCGAATTCCTTACGCTCGAAGAGGTGAGGATGCTTGCCGCGACACCATGCGAGAAGCCTGTTATACGGAGTGCCGCGCTGTTCTCCTGCCTTACGGGTCTGCGCATCAGCGACATCATCCGTCTGCAATGGGAGAATATCGTCAAGGGTGCGGACGGAGGCTGGTGCATGCACATCGTCACCAAGAAGACACGGACGGAAGCCGTGCTGCCGCTGTCGGACGAAGCCCTCGCGCTGTGCGGCGAGCGAGGCGAGGGTCAGGTGTTCAAGGGGCTGACGCAGACCATCCTTCCCCTCTATCTCAAAGACTGGATCAGGTCTGCCGGGATAACGAAGCACATCACGTTCCACGGGTTCCGCCACACCTACGCGACCCTGCAGCTCGCCGCCGGAACCGACCTCTATACCATTTCAAAGATGCTTACGCACAGCAACGTGGGAACGACACAGATTTATGCCGATGTCGTGAGCGACCTGAAACGCAAGGCATCCGAACAGATCACACTCAAACAGCAATAAACACACAACAGTATATGAACGACATAACATTTGAACAACTGCCGCAGGCGGTCTCCATGCTGATTGAAAAGGTGGGGCTGCTCACCGACAAGGTGGAGAAAGTGCTCGGCATGACACCGCAGCAGCATGGCGAGTGTCGCACCCTGCTCACCCTTAATGAAGTCGCGGCACTTCTCGGCAAATCGGCATCCACCATCTATGCCATGACTTCCGACAAGCGTATTCCGTACCACAAGCGGGGCAACAAGCTCTACTTCTTTCAGAATGAAATCATCGCATGGATTGAACGGGGAGGCACATCGGGAGTAGCCGGTGAGCGCGAGATTGAAAGACGGCTTGAGGAACTGCGCAACGGCAAGAAGCGCAAGCCGGGAGCATTGACGGACGGCAACAGCCGGATGTCCGCAGTAGCACCATAATGTCAGAGACCATGAGCAACGAGATACAGACCATACACTACTGCACCATACTATCAGCCGGGCAGTGGGATTTTCTTTTGGAAGGCAGATTTTCCACTCTCAGGCAAAAGTGCCTCTGGCGACTGATGAACGGTGCCGTGCGGACAAGAACCGCTTATAAAATCAAGGGCATTGATATTGTTCTGGAGGTGGGACAGGTGGCGGCTTCCGATGTGGAACTGGCGGAGTTTTTGGACTGCAACCGTAAGACGGTCAGCAAACTAATCGACAGCTTCAACCGCCTCGGTATGCTGACCACCCGGACAAACAACCGCACTTCCGTTCACTCCCTGCATTTTCTCACGGGCTGGTATGTCGGAGGTGTCCTTGTCACCAATCCCCATTATGTCAGACCTTCGGCTGCCGCCAAAGGACAGACGGGCGATATGCGGACACCTGTTTCCGACAGTCTGCCGTCAGTGGATGAACCGGGAGGCACAGCGGTTGACTGCCACACAAGAGGGAAAGAAACGGACAGTCCGGCGACAGGCGCGGCATCCCTTTCTTCTTCCCTTCTTTTGTCTGGCAGTTACAATCCGTCAGCAGATGCGCATGACGGCGACAGCCATAATCCGCCGGATATGTTCATCACGGACACAGCCGCAAATCGACATATCCCGGACAGCGGGAACGGAACCTCCGGCGAGAACGGCGCAGGGAGCCACAGCGGGGCGCAGGACGGCGCGAATGGCGGCGAGGGTAATCCTGCATAGGTATGTGAACCGAAAGCGTGGAAAAACGGCTTAAACCGGGATTCAGTTGGTCGGAAGCGGGAACAAGGGCTTGCCCTGTATAGCCCACTATAACTTCTCCGCTGCGCTCCCGAAGTTGTGGGCTCTCCCGAGGGGCTGGGCTTTGCCCCGTCCCACTTATGGCTCTGCCCTAAGAACCCGCAAGGCTCCGCCCTTGACCCGGTCGGAGGCTGTCAGCCCCCGACGCCCCTGACCAAAGAGTGACCCTCTCTTTGGAATCTCCGCTCAGAGGTCTCGACCCCTGAGAACCCCGAGCAGGAAGTGACCCTCTCCCTGCACCCTCCGATTAAGGCTCCGCCCTAATGACCCTTTCCCTATTGTAAACCTGTAAACATCATCAAGCCTATGGCACAGAAGACATCAGTCAACATCAAGCCCTGCAACATCGGAAGCAGCGAGGAGCACAACAGACGGAAAGCTGAATACCTCGTCCGTGTCGCAAGGGAGAAGCTCTACATCCGCACCGAACTCATGCACCGGAACGAGGCATGGGTAGCACCTGAATTTGAAAACTCGACGCTGACCGACCGCTACAATCAGATAGCCGCGATGGTAAAGGAAAAGACAGGCCGGGCGATGCAGACCAAAGACCGCTTGCGTGTGAACAGGAAGACGGGAAAGGTGACCGTCGTGCGCGGCAGCACTCCGCTCAAAGAGGGTGTCGTGGTAATCAAGGATGATACCGCGATGGAGCAGTTGCGCCGTTTCTGCGAGGTGTGCAAGCAGCGGTGGGGAATCACGGCTCTGCAAATCTTCATCCACCGTGACGAGGGGCATTACGTCACTCCCGGAGATGCCGCCACATGGAAGCCCAACCTTCACGCACATATCGTATGGGACTGGATGAACCACGACACCGGGAAATCCTGCAAGCTGGACGATAAAGCCATGAGCGACATGCAGACGCTTTTGGCTGAGTGTCTTGAAATGGAGAGGGGCACCTCGAAGGAGGTGACAGGAAAGGAGCATCTTGAACGCGCTGACTTCATCATCACCAAGCAGAAGCAGGAAGCCGAACAGGTAAAGGCGGAAAAGGAAGCAGCCGAAGCCGACAGGGATGCCGCGATCCGTGAAACGGACAATGCCAGATCCGAACATGAAAAACTCCAGATCGGGAACGAGGAGAAGCAGCGGCGCAGCGCGGAACTTGACAGCGAGATCGCCGAAAAGGAGGAACGCGCGAGGGAGGTTGACCGTGAGAACACGGACAGCATAAAGTCCGGCATCGCCAACCTTTTCGGCAAGGGCAAGTACGCAGCCATCGAGCAGGAGAACGAGAAGCTGAAAGCCGAGAACGAGCATATCAAAGAATCGTTCCCCGATGAAGTCAGGAAAGAGGTGGCGAAACGGACAAAGGCACTGACCGAGGCGAAGCGGACGCTCGAACTGGAGCGTGACAGTGCCATGGCAATCGCTGACACGTTGGAATCCGAGAGGGACACGGCACTGCGGCAGCTCCGGGAGCAGAAGACTGGGGAGCAGCACCGCATCGGCATGGCGGTGAGCCGGGCAACTGAGGAGAAGGACAGGACAATCCGGCAGTTGCAGGGTGCGTTGAAATCGAGCCGGGACATTCTGAACATTATCGCCGATATTCTCTACAAGGCAAGCGAGGTGTTCAGGCGGGCGATTGAAGCGATTATCCATTTCGCCACGGAGCGTCACAAGTCAATCTTCTCCAACGATGAAGCCGCCGACATCAAGAGCGTGATGCAGTCTTACGGTGAGACCACCGAGCAGCAGAAAGCGGTCGGCGCATGGCTCTGTGACTATGCGGAACACCTGCACCCCTTTGATGAAATCAAACATCGCCACACACTCAAAGAGGTTGGCGATGTCGCGGAAGGAGCTTATGATTGGAGGATTGACAGAGGGCGAGGTGGAGTCAGCTTATGATTTTATTCAATGGGCAAACAAATGATTGATCGTTTTTAACGAAAACTCAGAAAGGTTGTAAGACACATGATATTTTACAGTTATTGAAAGAATCTGTCATAATCATGATTATCCGTTTCATCGGAAGAGCTCTTGAAGCAATGCTATTATCCCAGCCATATTCAAAGTACTTATCGAACATACTGAGATATTCTCCGTCTCCACCGAGTGTGTAACTGAACCCTTCGAATTCTTCACCATGATGAGAATGAAGCATCATATTAAGAGTGAAAATATTAGTAGTGCTGCGTTCAATGTCAAAATACCCGGTAGCGATACACTTCATCTCATATGTCAGATTATCCTGATACATAATCTTTATTTGCTTGGTATTTTCTTCATCTCTGATAAACCGAATTTCATTTCTTTCTTTCAGATATGGGTTGGTGTTATCTCCACTGATTTTCGCAACCATAAATGAAAGATAAAAATCTTCAACAATGAATTTCAAAGTGACTGGAGTGTTCGTTTTAACATCGGTAACAGTCAGATTAGATTCACCTTTGGCTGTGGGGATTACTATCAGTGTTTGGGTATCATCATCTATATAGAATTTTCCCAAAACATCCGGATTGCTTGCAGTCAACTCATATACACCCCCTCCATCAACAAAACTGATGGCAGAACGAACTCCAACACGGATAGTGTAATCCGTCTGGCCAAACCTAATTGGATAAATTTCAGGCTCATCATTTTCACTGCAAGCTGCTGTAAAAATGCTCACTATTAAAAGAAACGCAAGTTTGAGATAATGTGATTTCATATATACATATTGTTTTTATTCATAGGTTCCTTCATAGTGATACACAAGCTGTTGGAATGGCTCGTATTTTTTATCTCCCAACCATAGCTCTTTCGGAGAGAGATTGAACATTATAGTATGGTAAAAGTAATCGGCATCGCCGCCAAAACTTTGGTCGAAAACGATTTTGACTGTTTCGGGAGCACCTAATCCTCCAAGGCAAATCACATTCTTAGGAAGCAATACAAAATGATACATTTGCTCATCCATTTGTAAAAATTCATAGGAGGCCTTAACCTCAACATTTCCGATTTCACGCAGTCTGGAAGCTATGGCTTCATCGGTTATAACAGATGCCATCGGTGTTAGGTCCATGTTGATTGTCAAAGAATCCCTTGATACAGCCATGCACTCAAAACCTTCCGAGATGGTTTCCCCATGATAGTAGGAAACTCTCATTTCGCCATGATATGTGCCTTTCAATTCAAAAAGTGCTTTTTGAATTTCAGACGATGAAAACCTTGGCTCATCCTTATTGCAACTTGAAATGAACATCAAGGCAATGAGTAGAATAATAGTGGTTATTTGCTTCATGCTTTCCTTTTTTCTCGTATGGCTCAGTAGAGAGATTAATTTATAATGCAGAAACGTGAGCCAACTATGCCACGTCTAAGTGAAGGTCGTAGGAAACCATTAGTGCAGATGTAACAATAGCAGCCCACGCTATATGCGTGAGAACCACTATGCTATCTCTTGCACCGAATGAAAAGTTCCTACGTTTTCACTTACAAGATAAGCATAACGCTTCTTATTATTTCAAAATGTCGTGGAAAGAGTTGCCTCAATCCACATGCAAAGATAATACAAATCCCGTAAAGACTCCTCGTTAACAAGTAAAAATCAGCGTTTCAAGGCTCATTTTTCCCCTTTTTGTACCGCTATTGGTTCTCCAAGCGTCCAAAACCCTGTTTTATAGCAGCAAAATATAATTCCTTGACAAGTATTCAGAAGTTCTTTCCACATTTCTTGAAACTCACCAATTTCACCTAAACTATGGGAATAGTAGGCTCATCTTCCTTTATCTGCTTTCCGTTTATATCAAATAGGCTGTACAAACGTTCTGTTTCAGATATTATCATTTCAGACAAAGAGTTCCAAGATTTAAGAGGTGTACAGTCATATCGTTGGCAGTAATAAACTCTATTACTTTTGTTATCAATATAGAGTTTGGAACCATCCCATGAATATCCTCCAATGAAAAACATATTGGAAGTGGCATTACGAGGTTTTTCATCTATTGCATCTTTAAGATTAAAGGGTTGTCGGGTTGCATCCATTGAATTCCGTATATAGTTCTTTCTCTTTCCGAACAAGCATAATTCATCCACAAGGATATTTGTTCCGTTGGAGATATTCTGTAAGAAATGACGATATTCAATAGGAATGGTAGTCCCAAGTAATACCTCAAGTTCTACGGTTTCAGATTCGGAAAGACAAGGATATGTCGAATTTAGCCATGCCTCTGGTGCAACATGAGGCGCATGCCCTATTAATAAAGCTCCTGTGGCGTCCACTTTTCTTGTTCCGAGATGGCTATAATGCATCATTAACCTATCGAATGTCTCTTTGTCTATCATATAGTATGCAATGAATTAAAATCCAATTACAAAATTACTGAATTTTTCTGGCACTCAGCCATCTCTGCGGAAATTTCATGTCATTTCTGCGGTCACCGCAAGTTATAAAAATGCTTATCAACTGTTAAGATTTAGTTAAATCTTTCATTCAAAACACACACCTTTTCTAATCCTTTCACTCCCACAAAACAACTTTTTTTATTCCCTCTTTTCCCTAACTGATAGTTGTACCGTTATTTTCTTATATGGCTGAATTTCAGTAATAAAAGTCCTCCCATATCAATTCCACATGAACTCTGTCGTGCGCCAGTTGTACGAGCAGGGCACAGACGTGGTGA
>ENA-OZMQ01000700-OZMQ01000700.1-human-gut-metagenome-genome-assembly--contig:-NODE-700-length-7700-cov-3.661740_pt1 | contig 7700 bp, 9 predicted proteins | sample MGYA00244189_ERZ653813 | MGnify/ENA primary metagenome ERZ653813 (study PRJEB26926, sample SAMN06164526) | human gut metagenome | biome: ENVO:00009003; feature: ENVO:2100002; material: ENVO:00002003...
GGCTAAAGTAACGAGAATGCGACGCGCCGTTTTCAATTATTTTACTGTAAGAAAGTCCTCCACACAGAATCTTTCTGCTGTGGAGGACTTTCTTTATCACGTTTTCATCATCTGTTCGTTTATTCTACATCTACCGGCGAATCATACGATTCCATAACATTGTAGATCTGTTCTGCTGCTGTTGTACGCAGTTTCTGCTGTGTGCTCTGGTTTGCGCATTTTTCGTATTCACGCATAAAGGCAGTTGCTGCGGTGTCAACATCTTCGGCATTTTTCAGTCTGTCCAGCAGATTCGGATTGTAGTCGGAAAGGTAGGCCATCAGACTGTCGAGCTGGCCGGACAGGCTTCCAAGGCTCTTTCCAAGATCAATGGTATATCGGCACAGATACTCTTTGATCGTTGGATCTGTAAAACCACAGAGACCATATCCATATCTTCCGCCACTGTAAAGGCCAAAACGGGAACTTCGGATCACTTCGTCACGGGAAATGATTCCGGCATCAACAAGGTTCGTGTACTGCTCTCCGCTCAGGCTTGTGCGGCTGGTAGAGCCATACTCAAGCAGTGTCGGATTGAGGTCTGTGGATGCCTCGTTTGCAATATTTCCCATAATACCGGCGGCTCCTTCTTTTGTAAATCCGTGCATCAGGAAGTAATTCCAGATCTTTTCTGCGTTCGTTCCGCCGATTTCATCGTCGGCTGCAAAACGACGGATCGTCAGAATCGTGTCACAGTCCACCGGGCGGTCGCAGGTGATACCGGCGTTTTCATTCAGCGCTTCTACGATTTTTCCTTCTCCGTCATACAGCGCCACATGGCCATTATAGCAAATAACATCGCCTGCGCATGCCTCATCCAGGCTTGCAACCTCCGTTCCAAGGCTGCGCCATCCGCCGGAGGTCGTATATTCACCGTCGTACGCACCGCAACGGGTCAGAATCTGCCATACAAAATGAGAGCAGTCAATACCGTCCGTCAGGGAGTTTCCACCCCAGACGTATGGTCTGCCAACGAACTGTTTTGCAAATGTGATAATACCGTTTCCGGTTGAGGTTTTTACTTCATAAACCGTTTCTTTTTTATAGGGAAAGGCTTCATTTTCAGACGGATCGATCACCTGATCCGCCAGTTTCATCTGATCCTCTCCGGTGCCGGTTACATATTCCAGCGCCTCTTTTCCCTGCTGCAGATAATCCGTACGGACAAAGCCGCGGACGTCGCCCGATTCAATATAAACCCACTCCTGATCCGCATCGGCGATCACAAAGCAGAGTGCCTTTGCTGGAAGTGTTCCCACGATCCGTGCGCTGGTGGAACCGCTTTCGCGGACGTTTAATCTGGTATCGACCTTTGCGTAGGCGTACGCTTTGTCGACCTGTGCGAAACCTGCGCGGAGATCTTTTTTCATGGAGCTGATATATTTTCCGTAATCAATCGTCTGAATCCAGTCATCCGCCTGTGTCTCATCATTTTTCGGTGTTTCTGTCGGTGCTGGTGCAGGCGTCTCGGTTGGCACCGGTGTTTCTGTTGGTTCCGGGGTTTCGGACGGGGCTGGAGTCGGCGTTTCACTTGGGGATGGCGTTACCGACGGTTCTGGAGTTTCGCCTGGAGTTGGTTCCGGGGTTTCACTTGGAGATGGCTCCGGCATCTCGCCTGGATTCGGGTCTTCCGGTGTCTCCGTTGGAGTCGGATCCTCTGTCGGTTCTGGCGTTTCCGGTACTTCTGGCTCCTCTGTGGAAGCGGCATTTTCATCCTGAGATGGTACGGACGGTTCTTCTGCTGGTGTCTCGGTTTCCTGTGTTTCTACAGCCGGAACAACGGCTTCTTCTGTGTTTCCGTTTTCCGTTTCACTTTGCGTGGCCGGTGCATCCGCCTGATCTTTCTGCGTTTCCTGCACCGTTTTCGCTGTCTCCTCTGCATGCGCCGGTGCAGCCGAACCGAGAAGCATTCCGGCTGCCACGCCGAACGCTGTTACCGTTGTGCCAAATTTTTTCTTTGAAATCATATATGTTTTGCTCTCCTCTCTGCTGTTTGTCGATTTCTGCCTGCCATTTTCTGCTTTTGAGGCCGTTCGAATGAAATCACGAAAATGTATCGTTCCTGTAAAGTCTGGCCTCTTTTTTTGAAGATAAACCAAAAATGATATCATTTATTTTCATTGTGCAAAAATTTCACGTATTTTCTATATTGTATCACAGACAACAGCAGATGCAAAGAAACAAATCACATATTGAGGAATTTTTCTGTTTAACGCGTGAAATTGAGAGAGATTCTCTGTAAATTCTCAGGAACCGGACGGAATGCGGACCAGCAGCCGTTTTCCATTCTGCTCTGATACCGTCAGAACCGGAATATGTTTTTTGCGGAGCTGGTGCATGACCGGATAGGCCGCAAAGAGATCACCGCTGACACAGACAGCCTCCGGCTTTTCTTTTAACAGGTCCGACAGGTATTCCCGCAGGCGTATCTTCCATTCTGCTTTTTCAAGTGATGACACGGCATAACTGCCACAGATGTTCAGTTCCGGGGCCTCCGGCAGCGGTTTATGAAGAATAACTGCATGCTCCATACCCGGTATCTGCCGCAAAAGCGCGTCATCCGCATCAATCGCATCGGTACCGATGTGGATCAGAACCGGTGCTTTTGGCATTCCCGCAAGGCTGATGCGACAGGCAGCGACGGCATCGTCAAGCGTTTCTGCGGTAAGAAGAAATCCTCCTTTGTGGCAGAAAGACACATCGGAAAGCCCCGCCGCTTCCTGCAGTGCTTCTTTTTCCAGACCAAGCCATGTTTCCGGAAAATCATACTTGTAATTGGATGAATTTTCTTTTCGAACCGGCTGCACGCAGTAACCGCCGCGGTTCGATGGGAATATCAGAAATGCAATTTCAGTCGCGGAAAGCTGTTTCTGACATGGAAAAAATTCCGACAGAATCAGAATCTTTTCATCCATTGTTCCTGCCTTTTTCTCCGCTGCGATCCGCTTCCTGTGTTCGGCAAGAAGAGCTGCAAACTGCTGCTCCGCCCGCTCATCCGCACGAAAACGCTCCCATTTATGTTCCAAAATCCGTCCGGCCACTGCCACCGCTTCCAGGAAAGCAGCATCGCTTCCGCTGTTATCATCCCATACCGGATTGAACATGCCGATCATACTGGCGAGCTCATTCTTTTCTCCTGTATTATCATTGAGATCGAGCGGCTGTACAAACTTCTCGTCAAACCGCGCGGCCATCTCCGGACTTAAAATTTCTGTGCCAAGTGCCTCCCATAAAAGGCCAAACGCCGCGTACGGAACCTGGTTTTCCCGGATCCGGCTGTCTTTCTGGTGATGGTCGTATTCTCCTCTCCCAATATCAAAAACAATCCCGTCAAAATCCTCCGGCACACGATTTCCGCGCTGGATGGTAAGCTGCGGATTAAAATGCAGAAGCAGTGCCGCAGAGAACACATCATCCGCATGAAATTTTCCGCCGTGCGTAAAAGCAGCGGCATGTTCTTTTTGTATCTGTTCTAATAATGTCATAAAAGTCCAACTTCCTTTTTCTTAAGATCTGCTCTATTTTACTCTATCTGGCGGCTGTTTCGCAACGGTTCTATGTAAAGAAAAGCTTAAAAACTTCCTGGCGCATATTTATTAAAAATCATTTCCGTAGTCTGCACACTTATCTACGAAAATTCTTTTGTGGGTATTTGGAAAATCAAAATGAGCGGCTCCTCTTCCAAGGTTCCGCTCATTTTGATTTTTCTTCCTTTCATACCTGAATCCGGTCTGCAGCTGCATCACACATTGCAATCCGTTTTCCATCCATGCCAAGGATCAATCCACCGTTTATTCTCTGGATGACCTGTACGGTGCTGCCTTCTTTGATTTTACGGCTTCGGAGGAAATCCAGAACATCAGGGATTCCAAACATCCATTTAATGGTACAGATATCACCGGTTTTTTTCTTTGAAAGTGCCTGCATGGTATCCCTCCTTTTTACTTTTTCTATATTGTATTCCCTGAGGAAATATTTAGTCAATAAGAACAATTGGGATACGCTTCTAACTAAAGTTTGTGTGCAAAGCGCTAGAGTGTGTTTGAAAAAGGCTTTTCGTAGTCTGCATGTTCCAATTTGTGGGAGATTTTGTCTGAATGAAGGAGGCGTAGCGGTCTACGGCGACTGAATGAGGGCAAAATATACCGCAAAGTTGGGCGTGCAGGCTGCGGAAATGGTTTTTCAAACACACTCTAGTTTTTCAATCAGAGAAAGAGTTTGATGCACGCGATCGCAATCGAAGCCACAGCCACGATCCGTTTCAGCAGCGTCTGGTTGATTTTCGTTGCATTTTTGCTTCCGGCAAAGACACCGATGCCATGTGCGACCAGGAGCACCGGCAGAAGCAGAAAGACTTCTTTATTTCCGGCCGCTGCGATCAGATAACCTGCTGCCGATGGTACGGCGATGAAAATCGAATCAAACAGGGAAATACCGACTGCGGTGTGCGCCGGAATACCGAGCAGTGTCAGAATCGGCATTACAAGCACCGGTCCGCCTGCACCGGAGGCGGCACAGACAGCACCGGTTACAGCACCAAGTACCAGGAAAAACGGAACGCTCTGGACTGCTTTTTTCTCTGTATTTTCCGGCTTGTCTTTCCGAAGCAAGATGGAAATTCCGGAGAGCAGAACAACGAGATATAGAATTATTTTCATCGTGTCCGCCGGAATCAGAAGGTTGATCTTGACACCGGCAAGCGCGCCGACAAAACTTCCGGCCGAAAGCACACCTGCCGTTTTCAGGTCAAGGTTCCCGCTCTTATAATAATTTACCGATCCTAGAATGCCGGAAATCAGAAATGCTGCAAAGCTAATTTCCCTGAAAAAAGGAAAAATCGCCATGACGCTGGAGCAGTATCATCTGGCGCAGAAGACGATTCATCATTATGTTAATTATTAAAGCGTGCTGGGAAAACACTTCTTATTACGTTCTCCACTATTTCTTTAGATTAAGAAAGACCCTGCATACGCAGAGCCTTTCTTACATTTTCTTTCGAGGACTAACCTCTAGCCAGATTGTGTTAAACCCTTATAAAGCTCATAAGACACTGCTTTCTGGCACAACATCTTACTTTACCGCTTGGCAGACACTCAAGTTGCCTGTCTTTAACATTATATTATATGTGATACGAAAATATGTCAATTCCAAATGCATTACTTCAGAAAGAGTTGACATATTTTATCTGGCATAGCACATGTGACTGCATCCATTTGGAAAAAGCTCTGCTTTCATCGCTCGGATATATTCTTCTTCCGTAGAAGGATCCTCCAGAATCTCCAGCATGCGGCGCAGATTTCGGATATCACGCTCCATAAAATTGGTATAATTTCCTCGGCCTACCAGCTTCAGATGAGTGATTCCGGCATCGGAAAGCTGTTTTAATGTACACAGGCCGCAGCCGGTTGCGCCGCAGAGGTAACCATCTTCCGATACAGGATTCGTCAGTTCTAATGCAGAATCCCATTCGGATATAGAAATATTTTCTCCTGGACGATTTTTTTCTTGTTTTTCTAATTTAGATTCTGAAAGCGACACCGGTTTCTTCCAGTAAGGAACCCGGCAAAGATATCCCATTTCATCGCAGTGCAGGGAATTGCAGAAAGCACCACTGAACTGGCACAGTTCATTCAAAGCAAATGCCTCGAACTCCGTTGGATAAGTCCATTCTTTTCGAGTGGCTTCTTTCTGCGCAGTTATATGCTGGATCACTGCACGCATTTCCGAAATCGTATTTTTGCGCTGGAAAATGATCCTCTTCGGGTATTCTTTCGCAAAAACCTCTGTCATCGCAGAATTCACCGTTCCCAAATCCCCGCTCAGATGTACCTCACAGTCAATCTTTTCTTTTCGCAGGTACACAAGCAGCGCGGGATCCGCAAGAATATAACTTTCAAACCCTATGCTGCGGCACTGTTGGATGATCCGTGCAATTTCTTCATACTGCTCCGGCCGATAATACAATGAATTGAACGTCAGGTGCACTGGCTTCTGGTATTTCTGCACCATATTGGCCAGAATTTCCAGTTCGCTGAACGATCCGATTTGTACATTATAGTTTAAGACCTCTCTCCGATTCAGCGGCAGAACCGTTCCGTATTTTTCTGACCAGGAAAACGGAACGTAACCGCAGAACAGCTCGTCTGCTCCGGCGCGGACGTAACGGGGATAGTCATCAATGGAGCCTAGGCCTGCTGTGATTTTCATAGTTTTTCCACCACCACTTTACACCGTTTTCTGCAGAATGCAATTCCATATGCAAGAATATCATTTCGTCCATCCTCGCGAAGTTCTGTATCATATCTGCGGTCCTTGATCTGCTCCAGCGCTCTTTCACACGCCTGATCGAGATCATGCAGGGAGCGGACATCTTTCAATTCCACGATGATTCCCGCATCCGGATTTTTCGGTTTAAGCAGAATATCCGCAAAACCATCTCCAGATTCCCTGTTTGATTTCACAACCCAGCCAGGATAATGTCTGCAGACTGGAGACAAGCATATCCTCATCCATGGAATATTTACCATTCACTAAATGGATGATCGCCCGATATTTGCTCCGCTCATTTTCCGTCAGTTTTTCACTGTCCGCTAAAAATGCAAATCGCTCTGCTTCCACCCCGATCAACTCCGTTAAACGGTATTTTGCGGCTTCAAAGGATAAGCCGTCAATTCCTTTGAGTGACAGGAAAATAACGGGGTACTTTCCCATATATTCCTCACACAGCTTTTGGTTCCGAGAAATATAGAGACCATCAAACAGCGTTCGATCTGTTCCAATTTCAAAAAAACTCTTAAGCATACTCATGTTTAAGGTTTTTCCAAATCGGCGTGGTCTGGTAAAAAGATTCACCTTGCTCCAGTTTTCAAGAAGCTGTTCAATCAGTTTTGTTTTATCTACATAGTAGAACCCGGATTTTTGAACTTCCCGAAAATTTTCAAGTCCAATCGGGAGTTTCTTCCATTCTGCCATATCTGCACGCTCCTTTCCGAAGCTAATCTCTGGAGTAAACTGTCTGTTTTCTTTCATCTACCACAATGCATTTTAATTTTAACATTTGGCAGATCAAATCGCAAGCCGATCTCTTTTTATTATTTCAGAAAACTTTTCATCCCCATTCTTTGTATCTTTTACCGAATGAATTCCTTTCGTTAAACACTCACGTTATTTGTTCATACTTTTATCTTGACTTTTTTTACTGTGTAACTTATCATACAAATTAAGAAATGAGTTTTCACTGGGTAGGGCTCATGCCTGACAGAACTTGCTCATTTTTTTTATTTTCATGATATCCTTAAGATGTTGAATAAAAGAAAAAAAAACTGAAAACAACTGATATATGAAATAAGTCAGATCTTCCTTATTCCGCAGTAAACATAATATCGAAAAGAGGTGTTTCGAAAAACATGAGAAAGAAAATCGGCGTTTTTTCAGCGCGAATCGTAGAAATACTTGAATTGGACATTCCAGCCGGAACACCTATTTATATAGCAGATTCCAATATAGAACATATGAAAACTTCTCATCCTGATGATTTCGCACAATACGGCAGCGAATTAAGTAATATCATTGCCAATCCTGATTATGTTGGAAAAAACGCTAAAGATGATTCCTGTCTCTTATACACATCTCCGAGCCCACGAGACTGCAGCTAATCTCGT